>Ga0157369_10000121_pt1 | contig 111030 bp, 128 predicted proteins | sample C25metaG_FD_113461 | JGI IMG/M metagenome (GOLD analysis project Ga0157369, IMG submission 113461) | Corn rhizosphere microbial communities from Kellogg Biological Station, Michigan, USA - C2-5 metaG | ecosystem: Host-associated > Plants > Roots > Rhizosphere > Soil | place: USA: Michigan... | reverse complement strand
GCGAGCCGGACTTGAACCGGCACGAGCTAATGCTCACCAGATTTTGAGTCTAGCGTGTCTACCGATTCCACCATCGCGGCACATGGAAGTAGTAGATGCTACCAATGTATTGTACAATAGAATCAAACAGGAATCTATAGATGAAACCAGATGAAAACGAAGACCGGCGAATGGGCACGCCGCTGATACCACAGCGATCGTTTGTTCATACTCCTCCATCCTCACAGCGCGACGCCACTACACAGGCGGCTGCGGCAAATATTGTCCGGAGCCAGCTTGATAGTATCTATAGCGGCAATACCAACACGCCGACACCGCAAACGACGCCTGTTGTCCAGAACAGTGACCCGGCGCAGCAGACCGACCTTCAAGATACTAATCCCTACGACCGCATACAAATTAATCCGGCTGAGGTTCAAGCCGATCAGTGGAAGCAGTATCATAGCGCATGGCAAGACTACTACCAAAAATATTACGAACGTTATTACGTTGGGCAAGTGTACCGCGCTCACCAAGAGCTTGAAGCCCGAGCAGCTCAAGCTAGTCTAAACACTCCCTCGGCAGCAGCCGCACCATCGACATCCGTACCTGAAACTTTCAATCGTGATGAGGCACTATACGACCTGCGCAGTAAGTTACTTGAAAAAGTAAACGACTCTGCCAAGAAAGTCCGAAAGAGCCGCCACTTTATTCCTATTACTGCAGCGCTCTCTGTTATTATTCTCTTTTTGTTCCTGCAATATAACCGTGTCCTGTTCGCTAACGTCCAAGCCTACATTAGCCCCGGTAGCATTGATGCCGCCAATATTATAGTCGACCCCCTGACAACTGTTGCCGTCGGTCCTGAGCCTAAGCTCATCATCCCAAAGATTAACGTTGACGTACCAGTCGACTACAACGCGACACCAGACTACGACTCACAAATGAAAGCCATGGAAAGCGGCGTCGCGTACTTCGGGATTCCTGGCGCTAACAGCAAACCAGGCCAAGTTGGTAATACCGTCCTGTCTGGACACTCAAGTAATGACATTATTGACCCGGGCAGCTATAAGTTTATTTTTGCGCAGCTCGAACGCCTCGCTAAAAGCGACACTATCTACGTCAACTATAACGGCGTGCGCTACACGTATACGATTACCAAGACAGAAGTAGTAAAGCCAACCGAAGTAAATAAGCTGATTTATCCAACCGATAAACCAATCTTGACCCTTATTACCTGTACACCACTCGGCACGTCACTTAACCGCCTTCTCGTCACCGCTGAACAAGTAAGCCCAGATCCGTCTGCAGCTCAAGCCGCACCAGCAGAGACTGCCGCAAGTTCACAGCCTGTCGCCATTCCGGGCAACTCACCAACACTCCTCCAACGAGTCTTTGGCGGTGATTCGTAAATCGTAACTACAAGCGTCGTATTACGATATGATCATTTGAACACGTTCGAGATGGAACTTACCGTCACTCGATTGCACGATACCGTACAGATATTTTGAGTTTGGACTATATGTCACACTAAAGCCGGGAGCAACTGGCATAATTTCATGCTGGTTTGCACCATCAAACTCGTACATACGCAGAACGTTGCTGCGATCGCTCCAAATCGTATAACCATCCAACCAACGAAGTATTTTATCATTCGTCGCATCACCCTTGAGGGTAGTCGTGGTAGTCTTCTTTAACTCAAGATCATTAACGATATATGCATTCGCCGTCTGCGCTACGATAAAGCGGCCATTGGTCATAATAGAAAGATCGCGGACACCACCTGGCACACTCATCGTACCGACAGCAGTTAACGCTGATGGTGTGGTTGTGTCACTACGTGGCAAGTCACCCTTCATAATCTCCACTGACTGATCGTAAGCAACGGCAATAAAGTAATCGTCAAAGTATTTACCAACGGCAATATGAAGGGGAGCCTCACCGTTATCGCTATACGAACGAATAGTGCGAGCTTTTGTTGCACCTTCGTCAAAGTAGCCGACGCTGCGCATCTTTGTCGTGCTATCGATCAGTGTCGTATATACAATTGTCGAATTATCATACAAGCTAAACTCGGCCACGTTAGAGACAAGTGGTCCTGATAATGTATTCGCCCCAAGATCTACCTTACGCACGTTATTATCGACAAGAGCATATAGAATTGAGGTGTTATTCCCGCTAAAAACAAGTTTTGTCGCCTGAATACCGAGAGCGGTCGTGACATTCTTGGTCGCAGCGACGTTTTGTGTATCAACTACGATCCATTCGACCTTTGCGTCGTCGTAGGTATGTTTAACGAGGACGAATCGACTAGATGGATTCCAGGTTTCAAGACTAAAAGACTGTGTTTTATCCGGAGCAGGGGCTGTGTAGGTCCCCTCTGGCAGTTCTAGGGTCGTAATATCAACTTGATCTTGCGCTAAGTTTGCAAGACGAATCACTGGCGTTGCTGGGTCTTCTTTAATTGCCATCCACTTATTATCTGGTGAAGAAGCCGTGCTCGAAATGACAGGGAAGCTTGCGACATTTGCCGGCTTAAGCTCCGTCGGAACAAGTCGTGCATATGTTAGCCAAAGTACACTGCCCGCCGCAACGTCCACTGATTTCTGCCAGGTCACATAACCCTGGCGCTGCATGGAAATAAAGTGCTGACCGGTATTCATGGTCTTGCGCGATGCAGTACGTGTGCCAAGCACCTTACCGTCAATCGTGACATCAGCTCCTGATGGTTGCGTATTAAATTGAACGAGCCCACCTTGTTCGATCTTGCCGTCAGTGCGGTTAAACTGGTAGCCGAGCATAAAAAAGACCAGGACAGAGACCAGCGCAACGACGGCAATTGACATGATGCTATAGATAGTTACTAGTTTCCAAAGTTGAGTTCGTTTTGAGGGTTGGCGATACATATTAGAACTATTATACCAACATCACCTTAAACTCTTGCATAATCAGGCGGGTTTATCTACTATATTAAGTAACATCCGACAAACAGAGAGTAGGCAAGGGGTAGCGAGCCACTCTCTTCGACTAAATAGGGGGAGAAACCAACATGAGTCAGCAAACAGTCACCATTAACGGCATCGTTTATGATGCTCAGACTGGCTTGCCACTTCGGAAGGCACCCGCAGCAACCGCCGCAGCTCCAGCGCCAACCCCAACTGTCGCGCAGCCACGAGCCCAGCACTCACAGCATTCTCAACACATCCACAAAGCAACACAAAAATCTGCCACGCTTAACCGTGCGTTCGTCAAAAAACACGTACCCGCACCGAAGACACAGGCAATTCAACCTCGTCGTGTCGTTCAAGCACCCGCAGCGGCCGCAACAACAAGTCCTGCTGTCACTCGTTTCGCCCCACATCCAACTGGCGCAAAACCTACTCCACGCATGATGGACATTGGCCCAATGAGCCACCCAATGGCCGTCAAAGCACACCAAAAAATGCAATCAGGTGCCGCCACTTCAAAAAAGGCACCCGTTAGTGCCGCGCCAGCACACACGGCTGTTTCAGCTCCAGTAGCACACGCACCAAAACCTTCACATGTCATTAAAAATGAAGCAATCGCCGAAGCACTTGATAAAGCTCCGCACCATAATGCAAAAGCCAAAGCATTCAAGCCAGCGCAAAAACGTGGCCGTCTCGCAAGCATTACCTCTGCAAGCCTCGCTCTTATCATGTTAGCTGGCTACTTTACATATCTTAATATGCCGAACTTATCTGTTCGCGTCGCTGCCGCCCAAGCTGGGTTCGACGCCACTTATCCTGGCTACCGTCCTGACGGCTACCGCGTTAATAAGGTTGCCTATACTGAAGGTCAAGTTGGGATTCAATACGTTGCAAATGGGGGCTCGCAAGGCTTTACTGTCAAGCAAGAGAAGAGCGGTTGGGATTCAAGCGCACTCCTTGCGAACTATGTTGAGCCAACCTCACACGGTGGCTACATTCCACACAGCGAAAAGGGCATCACAGTTTACGTCTTTGACAATAACGCCGCATGGGTAAATGACGGTATCCGTTATACCATCCAAGGTGACGCACCGCTTTCAAGCGAACAAATCCTCGACATCGCCACGAGCATGTAGTCACACGGTAGGACAGCCGGCTGTTATCTGTTATAATGAAGATAATTATGCCAGAACACGCCACTCCATCATCGACATCAACCACTCCAATCCGCACCCGCTTCGCACCAAGCCCAACCGGCTTCTTGCATGTCGGCGGCGTTCGCACTGCATTATTTGCATGGCTCCTCGCACGTCAAGCTGGCGGCGCATTTATCCTACGTCTTGAAGACACCGATCAGAAGCGCGAAGTCGCTGGCTCAGCTGAACACTTAATGTCAAGCCTTCGAGCTCTCGGCATTACCTACGACGAAGGTCCCGATATTGATGGTCCGTATGGCCCATACCGCCAAAGTGATCGACTTGCGATCTACAAAGAATGGGCGCAAAAACTCATTGATAGTGGCCGCGCCTACGCCGATCCATATACTGCTGAAGAAATTCAAGCGTTTCGTGACGCTGCAAAAGCTGAAAAACGAGCTTTCTTGTACCGCCATCATCGCCCAGAGAATCCACCGGCCTGGGACGGCACGACACCACTACGTTTTAAATCCGATCCAAAAGCATACGACTGGCACGACGAGGTCATGGGCGATCTTCACACTGGCCCCGAAGTCATCGACGACTTTATTCTCATTAAGTCTGACGGCTACCCAACGTACAACTTCGCCCACATCGTCGACGATGCGCAAATGCACATTAGCCACATTATCCGCGGCCAGGAATTTATCTCTAGTCAACCTAACTACCTCAATCTTTACGAAGCCCTAGAATTAACTCCACCTATTTTTGCGACTATGCCTCACATCATGGCCGAATCAGGCAACAAAAAACTCGGTAAGCGTGACGGTGCGAAAGACGTGCTTGATTACCTAAAAGATGGCTACACTCCAGAAGCGCTAGTAAACTTCATTGCCAGCATGGGCTGGAATGACGGCACCGAGCAAGAGATCTTCTCGCGCGATGAGCTGATTGCTAAGTTCAGCCTTGACCGCGTCCAACGAAGTGGTGCTCGTTTTGACGAGCAACGCCTCCTTTGGCTTAACGGCCAATGGATTCGACGCTTAAGTCTGGATGATTTATTTGAGCGTGTCGCTGACTTCTGGCCAGAGAGCGCCGCATCAGCAACACCTGAACATAAGAAACAAATCCTCGCGCTAACACAAGATCGACTTAAGACCCTCGCCGACCTTCCGCTTCTTAGTAGCTACTTTTTTGCCGAACCAACTCCGGACTGGACGATGGTTGATGAAAATAAGCAGTTAAAGAAGTTTAGCCACACTGAACTAGCTACTATGCTCGAACAAGCCCACGAAGTTCTTAGTAGCACTGAATTTGACGCCGAGTCGATCCAGGCTGCACTTAATCAACTACTAGAAATGACCGGTCAAAAGCCTGGCGTCTTGTTTAGTATGATTCGCCTCGCAGTCAGTTGGGCACCATTCAGCCCAGCACTTAATGACACGCTAGCAGCACTCGGCCAGCAAGCCACGCTTGACCGATTACAACGTGCAATTGATACTGCGACTACAGCTTAAATGGATAACCGATCCGACGACCAGCTCCTCGCTATTATTTGGAACTACCTTGCTATAGAGACACCACTTAAGCATGCCGATGTTATCATTGCCGATGGCACAAAAGATATCAACGTTGCCCACCTAGCTACCGAACTTTATGGTATGAGCTTTGCGCCAATAATCGTTTTTACCGGTGGGTCGCAACAGGGGAGTGATCAGACGCGAGCTGAGGCTATGGCAAAGATCGCCCGCACCTACGGCGTGCCTGAAGCGGCTATCCTTAAGGAAATGAGTGCCACTAACACTACCCACGCTATTACTCAGTCTCAGCAGCTCCTCGTTGAACAGGGAATTATTGCAGCGTCAGTTATTCTGGTCGACACCCCATACATGTCACGCACCCTCCTTGCGACAGCCCAGGCGCAGTGGCAGGGAGCACTGCCTGAATTCATTAGCCGCCACGAATCTACTGGACTCGCTGAATATTCACTACGCCACGGCCGTGGGGAAACAATTCGCGATATTCTCGGCAACTTTCAACGTCTTCGTTCTTATGCGAAGAAAGGCTACCAAGCTGAGCAAGAGATCCCTGATGACGTACAGGTTGCTTACGATACCTTGATCTGGCGTGGCCATAAAAGTCGGTAAGCACGCGTTACCAACCTAGGAATATCACAATTCGATCAGTCCTGACTTTCTGCTATAATAACCACAAGCATGAATCCTGAAACACCAAAAACACCAGCCCACACTCGACTAATACAGTGGATCAAAACTCACCCCCGAAAAAGCTATGCCATTGCCGGTGGCGTTCTTATCCTTATTGCTGCCGGGGCCGCGTTTGCGCTCCTCAATCAAAAGCCAGCACCAATCGCCAAAGCCCCAACTGTCACAAAGACAACCAAGCCAGCAGTCGAAAAGAAGTTCTATTCACCACTCACTGGTCTGCAAGTCGAAAATGAAGCCGCAACCAAGCAAGCCGTCACTGCCATTATGATTGAAAATAGCCCTGATGCCCGCCCGCAGTCAGGTCTTAAACAGGCCGGCGTAGTGTTTGAAGCAATTGCCGAAGGTGGCATCACCCGCTTTCTGACCCTCCATCAGCAGGACAAACCGCAGCTAATTGGTCCAGTCCGTAGCGTACGCATGTACTACGTCGACTGGCTCGCGCCATTTAACGCAAGCGTCGCTCATGTAGGTGGAAGCGCTGCAGCCCTGGCTGAAGTGCGCAATGGCTCATACCGAGATATTGATCAATTTTTTAACGCGAGTACTTACTGGCGTGCAACTGATCGTTTCGCCCCGCATAACGTCTATACAAGCTTTGAGCGTCTCGACGCACTTAATCAAGCAAAAGGTTACACCGAATCAACTTTCACTGGTTTTAGTAGGATCGACGGCAAGCCAAGCGATGCACCTAATGCAACCAGTATTAATGTCACTATAAGCGGTCCACTCTATAACAGCAGCTACACGTACGACACAACAACAAATACGTATGCCCGTTCACAAGCCGGCGCCGCACACCTTGACCGCGAAGATGGCCAGATCACGCCAACAGTTGTTATTGCCATGAAAGTTAACATGACACAAGTTCTTGAAGACGGCTACCGCGAAAGTATCGAGACGACTGGATCGGGTGAAGCGGTTATTTTCCAGAACGGTACAGCGCAAACAGTGACATGGCACAAAGCCAACCGCAGCGCACAACTTAGCTTCACCGACGCAGCCGGCGCCGACGTACCACTAGTTCGCGGCCAGACCTGGATTGCAGCCATACCAAATGGCTCAGGAGCGGTCTCATGGCAGTAACTCCATCTAAAAATCAGCAGCCAATGATGGTCCGAGACTACTGGCCACGCTACAAGAAACAGGCCCTCTTACTCACCATTGTGATGCAAATTGCCGTTACCATTGTTATTGGCTGGGCCCTGATTGTCGGCGGCGTCTTAACGACAAGCGTCGCATTTTGGATTATCATGCTAGCGACGCTCGCAACAACCGTTGGTGTCAATGTTATCCTTTTAACACTGCTAACTCTCCCATTTAAAGACCTCACAAGTGCTCTGACACATATCTCCGGCGAGCCGACAACAGTGACACCGCCAAATCCAAATGCTCGGCATTTCGAACGCGACGGCTTCAAGCCACTCCTTCAGCTCATCTATAAACTTGCCGTTGGTGACGCTAACGATAAACCCGCACTCGAAGGCGAGCAAACTTCACCGCAACTCATTAGCGCCGCACTCGACAACACTGCTATTGGCTTTATCGTCATGGATGCGACGGGAAGCATTACCTATGCAAACCAAAAAGCACCGGTTCACACCGATCCAACCGGTACAACACTCATCGATCTCTTATTTGATGATGATTTAACGCTCGACGCCTGGCTCAAAGACTGCGAGCAGCATGCCGTCCATAGCGAACATACGTGGAAGCGTGTACCAAATAAAATCACCGGTGAAGAAGATCGGAAGATCTATGACGTCACCGCTTCATACCAAAAGGGAAGCCAAGCGGAAGTCGTCATTAGTTTATTTGACCGCACTACCGATTATCAGCCAGATGATGACGATCTAGACTTCATCGCTTTTGCTGCGCATGAACTCCGTGGTCCAATTACCGTCATTCGCGGCTACCTTGATGTTTTTGGCGATGAGATCGGGGATAAACTTGATGCCGATCAAGCGGAACTTTTAAAGCGTCTCGTCGTCTCAGCAAACCGACTTAGCGGCTACATCAATAACATCCTCAACGCATCACGTTATGATCGTCGCCACCTTAAAGTTCACCTGATGGAAGATACACTGACTAACATCTATGACACGATTAGCGATGACATGAACTTACGTGCTAGTTCCCAGGGTCGCGTGCTTTCCGTCCATCTTCCAGATGACCTCCCGACCGTCGCAGCCGATGTTGCCAGCGCCAGTGAAGTCTTTACCAACCTCATTGATAATGCTCTGAAGTACAGTAATGAGGGAGGGGTAGTGAACGTCACTGCTGCCGTCGAGGGCGACTTTGTAAATGTTTCAGTCCAAGATCACGGTATTGGCATGCCTGGTAATGTCGTCAGTAATTTGTTTCATAAGTTCTACCGTTCCCACCGCTCACGCGAAACCGTTTCCGGAACAGGCATCGGCCTCTACATTAGTAAGGCAATTGTGGAATCACACGGCGGAAAGATTAGTGTCCGCAGCGTTGAAGGCGAAGGCTCAACATTTACCTTCAGTTTGCCAATTTATAGTACAGTTGCCGATAAGCTACAGGCAGGCAATAATAGCAATGAAAGCCTCATCGACCGTGGCGATGGCAGCTGGATTAAAAATCACGCAATGTTTAGGGGATAATTATGGCAATAAAATCAATTCTATGTATCGAAGATGACCGCTTTATTGGCGAGATGTACGTCCGCAGCCTGACGAAAGCTGGCTACAGTGTTGACTGGATGGTCGATGGTAATGATGGCCTTGTCGCCGCTCGTAATAAGCCATATGACCTGATTCTCCTTGACGTTATGTTACCCGAACGACGAGGCAGCGAAATCCTCCAGACACTGCGTGGTAATGGGCAAGACTTGATTCCAAACACTCACGTGATTGTCATGACCAACTTCGACCAAGACGAAGAGTCACGCCTCGCCATGCTAGCAAACGTCGACGCCTATCTTATCAAAGCTGATATTACTCCAAAGAAGCTCCTGTCTGTCATTGAAAAGATTAGCCAATAGCAACTCGGCTGACTGGACAACTGCAGGCATTTTTGCTAAAGTAGTCCAAGTTACGGTCTTATCGTCTAACGGTTAGGACATCAGGTTCTCATCCTGACAATCCGGGTTCGATTCCCGGTAAGATCACCAAATAAAATACCCATCCTCGCCGATGGGTATTTTATTTGCTAAGGTTTCTATGCGCAATTAAACCCTAGCTAGAACCTACAGCAGGACTCGCTATCCGCACAAGTCGTATGTCCGTGACAGATTCACATGCTGAATTCGGACATTGACTAAATAGCAGTATTAAAATATACTAATACTAATTAAAGCGTTTGAGCTCCAGTCACGACGGAGCGAGCTGAGCGCCAAAATGCGCTACGGAAGCATAACCGTATAATTTGCAGCCGAAATCGCAACTATTGTAGAGCCGGTACCAAGAGCCTTGTCGTAGTAATGCAGCAGGGAATAAGGATGGGACCGCGGAAGGTCTTTTTTTATTCCTTTCGTTCCTTAGATACAACAATATTGATTCAATATAAGTAATCTATCAAAAGGAACATTATATGCAAAATTATCTTAATTCACGCAAAATACTCACCTATGACGATGTCGTAAAATTTCCAGGCGGGAATAGTATCGAACCCCTTGTTGACTTAAGAAAGTACGACCACTCAATTGTTGATAAATATATCAAACACGACATGCTATCTTACACGGGAGACGTGATGTATGTCCGCGACAGCCTAGCTAAAAAGCTGGCTTCGATCAATGCCAACCTCAAACCCATGGGGTATCACTTAAACGTTGCATATGGATATCGCCACCCCGATATACAAAAAGAATACTTCATAAAGAGACGAGATGCGATACGGTTACAATTTCCCACCTATAGTGATGATGAATTAGATCGATATACACATAATTTTGTAGCCGTCCCGGATATCGCTGGACACCCAGCGGGAGCCGCAGTAGACGTCACTATAGTCACCGCCGAAGGGAATGAACTCGACATGGGTACGGGCATTGCAGAATACCACGATCCAAATAAGATTAAAACATTCGCTATCGGTCTTACTACTGATCAAGTTAGAAATCGAACACTCCTTCACGACTTAATGATAGATGAAGGTTTCGCGCCTTTTTATGGCGAATGGTGGCATTTCTCGTATGGTGATCGAGAGTGGGCGGCTTTTTATAATAAAAAAGCACTTTTCAGTGCAATTGATTTCCGAGGATAAAGGATACATTTGTGTTGCGGGTGGGCTGCGAGTACGTTACTCGCAGCCCACCCTAAGGTGCGCATAATTATCACGTCAGCTTATTACCCGCGTCCATCGATCCAACGAAGTGCATCAGACGTCTTGCCATACAGGTAAACTCGCTTAGTGCTCGTCGAACCATTTTTTTTCACTTGGTCCGATGAGGAGATGTCATGCTCTACAGCCACCAACTGAGCACCGAGGCGCTCATACAGGTGGCGCGACATCGACCCCTCCGCCGCCGTCCTCATGACGTAGTGCGTACCTCCGGCATGGTTGATGGAGATCAGCCGATGTCGCACTAGCTGATAGGCAAGTCCACGCTCACGATAACTCGTTAGAACTCCAAGCTCAGACATGTACCAGGTTTTTGCCGGAATAAAGTCACTTGGAAGCGACTTATCCAGCTGGCGCTGGTGAAGAAACGTCTGAACCTCCTGAGGGGCTTTCGGAAGCGGAATTGCACATCCGAAACCAACCACAGAATTTGCATCCAACTCGTCATCGTGCGCTAGGATAATGCTACCCATCTCCAGATGAGGGTGCCACACGCTATTGACGACCTCCTCATCGATATAGCTCTCATTGTACGGTTCTCCACTAAACGCGTGAATGAACGCACCAACGAATCCATCTAGATCAGCTTTTCCATAAGGTGTAACCACCTTGGATACTCTAATCAACGGACGACCTCCATTTCGCTCTCGAGGGCAACTGCCCCCTCTGTGAATCCAACTGAGATGGTTTTCTCGGTTGGCTGTATGATGGAGTTAACCCCGGTGACTTTACCCACCGCAATTGTCCCCGAACCGCATGACTCTTCGTAAAAGAAAGAGTTGATAGCCTTAACCCAAACAACTGGGTGCATGACTACGGCGTCGTGATTCCTCTGAAACCATACAACACCCACCGCGTCTCGTTCGCCAAGTGTTAATTGGTTAGCGATTGATAGGTGTGCTGCACGATACTCAGCCGGCTCACTTGGGAATGGCGCCTCGATAACCACATGGACGATACCTCCAAGGTCAACAACCGACGCAGATTGACCACTGTCGAGAATAACATTTTCGACATCAGTCGGCATGTCAGGAAACGTGCACCGGACATAGTATTTCCCAGCAGCTCGCTGTTCGACCCTTGCGCTTACAATTCCCTTGAAGCCAGAGACCGTGAACGCCACGTCCTCCTCTCCTTCAACCTGGGAGAACAATATCGCAGCCGCGCGTGATGCGTTGCCGCAGAACTCGCCGCCAGACATTTCGAAGTGAGAATCACTAAGTACAAGAAAGCCGGACTGTTCAGCTCCGATACTCTCCATTTGCTCGCCCAGAACCTTACCATGCGTCTCATAATCCACGCGCGTTAAGGGCTGACCGATAATCCGGATTGCAGTACCATTACCGCCTGCTGCAGTAATGAGAGTCTCTCTGTGTTCCAATAGCTTCTCCTCTCGATATGGCCTATGCGACCGAATGCATCATAGCAATATTATCGCTATAGTGTCAACGATAAATTTAAGAACCGTTTAAGCTAAATATAGTCTAATTCATTGTATGCAGGGAAGCGACAGGCTTACCATGCGAGCGTTATTTAATTAGTATAACAGATATCATAGACTGTCACCTAAATAAATCCCGCTACCGATGTGCGGTAAAATATTGTATACTACTCTCAAGATAATTAGAAGTTTGACGAATTAGTCACATTAATATATAGTTTGCGTGTGCAATTCGACCCTGAATTGCAGCAGAACGAAAAGAGAGAATTATGACACGAGTGCAACCACGTACACCCAGCGGCTTTGGAGAATATCTCCCGGATGAGCAGATTGAGTTTAATCGACTCCTCAGCATCGTTCGTAGCACCTACGAGAAATATGGATTCTCACCGCTCGACACTCCAGACCTAGAACTCTCGGAAGTTCTTCTGGCAAAAGGCGGCGGGGAGACTGAGCAGCAAGTATATCGCTTCACGAAAGGCAAGAACGACCTCACACTTCGCTACGACCTGACTGTTCCACTCGCTCGATACGCGGCAGAACACGAAAGTGATCTCGTGTTTCCATTCCGCCGTTATCACATCGGTAAGGTTCACCGCGCTGAACGTGCCCAAAAGGGACGCTTCCGCGAATTCTACCAATGTGATATCGACATGATCGGTTCAAATAGTCCGGTCATCGATGCTGAATTCCCGGCGGTCATCAACGAGATCTTCGACCAGTTCGGGTTTGGTGAGTTTACTATTCGCCTCAACAACCGCATGATTCTCAACGGCTTCTTCGAAGGCATCGGCCTCGTTGAAGAGTCTCGCGACGTCCTCCGGACCATCGACAAGATGGAAAAGATTACGACAGAAGAACTCGTCGCCGAATTGAGCAACATCGGGCTCAACACTGAGCAAGTCGAGCAGGTACTCAGCTTTACCGCCATCTCCGGCAGTAACGATGAGGTTCTCACGGCACTGAGCGCCTTTGACGTCCAGTCACCACTCTTCAAGGAAGGGGTCGAACGTTTGACAGTTCTCATCGAGTCACTTCGGACCATGCAGGTACCTGAATCACGGTTCAAGATCGATCTTAAGATCGCTCGTGGCCTCGACTACTACACTGGCACCGTCTATGAAACCATTCTCAATGACTACCCAGAAGTAGGCAGCGTTTGTTCTGGCGGTCGCTACGATGACTTGGCGGAGTACTACACCAAGACAAAACTTCCTGGTGTCGGCATCTCCATTGGCCTCACCCGGCTCTTCTCTAAGCTTCGCGAAGTCCCTGGACTTATCCAGACCACTCGTCAAAGCCCAGCAGATGTCGTGGTGATGCCAATCGCCGAAGAGCAGGTTGCCTACAGCATTGCCGTAGCAGCAGCTCTACGAAAAGCCGGTATACCAACCATGCTTTACACCGAGACCGACGCTCTTAACAAGAAACTTCGCTTCGCTAACCGCATGGGCTTTACGCACGTGATCATCATTGGTGAAACCGAAGTATCTCAGAACGTCGTCTCCCTCAAAAACATGGTCACAGGTGAGTCAAGCGCTGAATCTGTTGAGCGCGTCATCGAACTCGTCGCTCAGCGTTAAGCGAGGGAAGACGTCACCACGTCAATCCTCACACTCTTTTCTCTGCAAATTTAGACAGGTGAGCCGTAATCCGGTTCACCTGTCTAAATGAGAAACAGTCTTTATCTACCACCGTACATGTTTTATATGACAAAATGAAAAACGCCCCGCAATACCGGGGCGTTTTTCATAACCTGGTATTGCTGGGCGCGAGGTTCGCTACTCGACCCGATCCTTGAGATCGGCAACGACAATGAGAAGCGGAGACGAAGCAATGTCATCCGGCAGGTAGTCAGTTTCGGACGTTGGCACGACGATACTGCCGTCCGGAATTGTCATGCCGTCCGCCAGATAAGCGTCGGCGTGAACATACACGCCGACGCCAACAGTTGAGTCGGCCCCGACACTGCCATAGATACGGCACTCGTTACCAACCACAGAATTAGCACTGACAGCACCTTCGATGACGCACTGCGCACCGATGACAGTATTGTCACCCAGTGCGCCCGCACGAACCACTGTCTCATTGCCGATTCGGACGTTGACACCGAATTCGATGCCACGGTAGCTGCGACACGGCCTGCCCACCGCAACTAAGCCCCCAGGGCTTGAAATCACTTCGTCGTACACGTCATCGTAAAACTCGTCGAGGTAGACACCGTCGCCGATGGTAACACTGACTGGAATATCTTTGACAATACTCCCGTCGGGGTTGGCATGCGTAATTGTTACTGCAACCTGCTCAGTCATAATGACTTTCTCCTTGTCGAATTGTCGAAGGGCAAACTTGTGAATATATTCTAACAATTTATTCACAGTTTGTCAATAGCATGTTGTGTTGTTACCACTGAGCTGTCAGCATGAACAGAAATTAAGCCCATAGAAAGGAAAAACCCCGGCTGGCTGCCGGGGATTAATCCTTATAAAATACTGCGACGAGCAGGCTATGTTCGTCACCCGCAAGCTGCAGACGACGAACTACGTCCGCAAATGAGCAGCTTCACGCTCCGCAGCGTGTTCAACCGCCCATGCAGCAGCTTCAGCATGATTCTGAACGGCCTTCATCTTCAATGCAGAGTCGTCAGTAACACGCTTGGCCTGGGCTTCAAATTCACGCCTAATAGCGTCAACCTGCTGCCGCGCCTCTTCGAGTTCACGCTCAATCCGAGCTCGCTCTGCTGCCGCCTTCGCCTCCGCTTGAATCTTGATGACTCGCGCCTTTTCGTGGGCTTCAGCCTCAAGCGCCTCTATCGAAGCCTTGGCTGTAGACAGAATAGTCTCAGCCTGCGCTTGACCTTGCGTGCGCAACCCTTCGGCTTGTTCACGAGCTCGATTAAGAACTGCCTCAGCTTGCTGCTCTTTAACAACACGCTCACGCGCCGCCGGATCAGGTTTCGTATGTCCGTCACGGGGCGGCTGCGGATTCCTGCTTTGTCCGCTCGAATGAAAACCATTCGCTCGATCAAAGTTCGTAAAGAACGTATCCCAAGTCGATCGATATGCATCTTCTGTGCCACCCGGGGATGGGTAGAAACCACTTGATCGATCCCATGGTGCATACGCGTCGCGTGTTGCGTAGAACTCCCCATTTCCGTATGGAGTTGGGGATGGTGCTGGCGGGCGAGGGGGCGTCACAGTTGGGCGCTTCGCTTTGCCCGTCAGCTGCGCGTGCGCCAACTGAACGTTCTTGAACATTGCTTCAGCCCCAGGCTGTTTGTTGACATCAGGATGCCATTTTCTTGCCTGCTTGCGATATGCTTGTTTAATCTCGTCGTCGGTTGCAGACGGCGTAATGCCGAGTATTTCATAAGGATCCATTTACAGGACCCTCCTTTCTGAAAGTTGGGAGCCTCTAAATTGTATATATGATATCATTTTTGTGTTAAAAAGTCAATGCATTTTTTATCTGTTAGCTCTACGCGACACACTTCAGACAAACACATACGAATGTTGACCGAATGTGATTTAGATGATATAATTCGCGCGAAGGTTTAGCGTAACAAACGAGGCGGTGGGTGCTTTTACGTATGAAGCGCCTAAACCTCGTTGTTTGACATTTTCTACTACGACAAGAGACAAGGAACGGTGGCATGCGACGATTAATTGCTTATGCCGCCTGCTTTGTATGCTGGGTGGTGATAGGATCAGCAGCGGCCCATGGGGCCGATGCTATTGATACTGCAATCGCTCAGTTGAAGGCAGGGGCAAGCGTATATGTCGAGCCAGGAACCGCAGGGACATCGCCAGATACGGTGACAACTCTGAAGAAGGCACTGAAAGGGGATGATCACATCATCCTCCTTATGTTGCCGGCAGGAGGTTTATCAACTGAATCAATTGATCAGGTGGCAAAGCGTATCGACACAGCCACGGATCATGCGTACACAATTGGACTCGCTCAAGGGAGTAACGTTATCGGGTATAGCACGATCTTACCCGAAAGCGTGGCTTCAGATGCAATGGAGCGCGCAAAGAGCATTGCCCCCAATCAAACGGAGGCACTGCTGACCTATGCGCGGGTGATTCATGACTGGCAAACCGCACATCCATCTCCAAGCGCTGCACCATCTTCGGAAGGCACTGCAAAGCAAGGAGTGGAATGGTGGCAGCCGACCCTGGGCGGCCTCATTGGCGCCATAATCGGCACGGTGGCATTTCGCGTGATTCGTCGCCGGAATGCTGGGTTTCATGCGCAGAGCGTGGTGGCAAGCTTTGATGCTTCACCGCCAGCGATTCGCAAGAAGCTTCAGGAATTACTCATGTACGGGCAACAAGTTCGCGACCAGTCATTGCAGCAAGAGATCACTTCAATCGCAACCAATATCAATGACTTTTTCGACCTGTCGCGCGCTTCCAATCGGGAAACGAGCGACGACGCTAAGGTGTATGCAAGCTATTTGGGGACTATCGTGGATGCGCTTCGCAGCTACGTACTCATCCAACGCAAGCCACACCTATTCAAAGATGCAGACGAACGAATGAAGGAGGCCTCGGCCGAAATCAAACAGTTCGGGGGTTTTGTGCTCTCGAGCATTCAACGCAGCAACGATGTCGATTTGCGGAGCTTCAGAACAAGCATCGCTACCCTCAAAGCTTTCGGCGAAATCGCCGATACGCATGACCGCTAGAAAGGCACTTTCATGAAGAAAACTGTATTTCGTACTATTGCCGCTGTTGGCCTGGCAACTCTTGCAGTCACTACCTTGACCGCTTGCGACACAGACAGGGCAACCAGTGGCGACATGTGCGCCTACACAGTTGGCAATGGACAGGGCAACCACGACGCCTCGGTGAAGGAGATCTTCTACCCGAACACGCAGTTCAAGCAGCATGACGGCGAGAACACCATGTTCTTCCCGTGCAACAGCCGCAACCTTCGATTCGAAGCTGGGACAGCAGACAAAGATGCCCAGGGACAGCCCTTGGGCCCGCTTCAGGTCTACACCTCTACCGGCACGAAAGTGACGGTATCAGCGCGCATCGACTGGACCCTCAATGAGAATAAGAGTATTCTCAAGGACACATTCCTTCCTTGGTGCAGTAAGTACAACTGCGCGAGCGGCGATCCAACGATCCGGTCTGACAATTTCTCGACCGAGGGGTGGACAAGTCTGCTCGGCGAAAACCACGTTCCAGTGCTTACCACGAGCATTACCGATACGATCAAAAGCATGGATGATTCCGTGTGGAAGGAAGTGGACAAAAAGGAAGCTGCCGCTTCGGCAATCTCAGCATCCTTCATGAAGGGCATCCGAGCCACAATGGGATCAACCGCCGACTTGTTCTGCGGTTCCGGAGAATCAAGCGGCTGGACAGGCAGCAAGGCCGGAGAGGGCGACTACCGTTGCGCTCCCGTACGCGTGACGATCAGCGGCATCCAGCCGACCGACAGCAAGTTGCTGGAACTCCAGGCGCAGCAAGCCAAGGCGGAGCTCCAGAAGGAAACCAACCTGAAAGATCTCGACGCCGCCAAGGCACGGTACGGCAGCAACGCCGAACAGACGCTGAGCGACCTTGACAAGATCAAGGCCTGCGCCGAGACTGGCAAGGAATGCAATGTCTATGTCGGGGTTAACCCAACCAAGTAGAAAAAATCAAGCAGTACGGGCGATGCTCGGGGCGCAGTTATGCGCACCCGGGCATCGCCCTCTTTTCTTTTGAAGCGGCGATAGCGCAATTGAGCCTTCAGATCGGCTATTTCTTATAAGATATAATGAGAATATGAAACGTATATGGCAACTTGGAAATATACTAACCCTACTTTTTGCGCTGGTCGCTAATTTTGTAGTCGGCGCACAGCTCCTGAATCTCCCGTCAATTAATGAAATTTCCGATAAATATGCCACGTATTTAACCCCCGCTGGTTATGCATTTTCAATTTGGATCGTAATATATACACTTTTAATTGTATTTGCCGTCTACCAGGCAAGAGACATACGAAAGCCTCGCACCGAAAATACGGTACCAGAATTAGTCGGTCCGCTTTTTATGATTGCTAATATATGCAACGGCTTATGGACGTATATCTTTGTTAGTCAATGGGTCGGGCTATCGGTTGTCGTCCTCTTACTCCTCACCGGATCACTCTACGCCATACTATGGCGACTGCGAATCGCGCTCGATGACCAGCCGACACGTACCATTGTCTGCGTTTGGTGGCCACTCATGTTGTATACGGGCTGGGTAACAGTGGCAAGTGTCGTGAATATAGCCAGCTGGCTAGCATATCTTCATATCTCACTCACTCCTTTAGTCGCAAGTGGGATACTAATCATCTTAGGCGGCATACTTACCGTTCTACTGTTTCGGCGAAATGTGCGCGAGTTACTGCTTGCGTGCATGTGGGGCATTTCGGCAATTGGCATTGCGCAAATGCAGCCAGTGGGCAGCCGAGTTGTATCTGTCGTTGCACTCGCGGTTGCAGGTCTCCTGTTCATTGCCGTCTGTATTCATGCATATTTAAACCGGCAGTCAAACCCGTTCATGAAGGTACTGGCGCGGAAAGCACCACGCTAAAGGATAGGTGCGGAGCATATCGACTCGTCGCGGCGATACTCACGATGTCGACAGCGCTTTCTTGACCATCGTTTGCTACTATTGAATCATGGCACTGTTAACCCCAAAAAGCACATCAAGACGTTTGCTCCCATTGCTTGTTCCGATCGGCCTCCTACTGCTCTATGCTTGCGTCACATGGATATGGAACGGGATAATATTTGCCGCATTTACTGATTTTAAACATAGCCTCGCTGATACCTCAGTCATTGACGGCGCTCGGCTCACGAAGCAAAAATTAGACATAGGCATCGACCCATACGAAATAGTGAAAATGCAACTACCGAAGGGGCAGGCAAAGAAATTATTAAGTAAGAACATACTTAAATACTGCGTCGACAAAAGCCAGGAATGCACGAAACCTACCTGGCAATGCATTACAGACTATAATACTTTTGGCGGTGATGCTCAGAAAATCATACCTGACACGACGAAAGACTGCACTGACTATTGCACGGCAACTTGGTGGAAAGTCAGAAATGGCATGCGAAATTATATTGATGAAATTTGTGTTGATACTGCATCAGACCTCCTGACGTACCAATATATTGAAACGTAAGCACCACCCATACAGTTACACGTTGCATTAACTAGCTAGGGAAGCCTGACAGTTAGTAGCGTAACCGCTAGGTCAAATGCTATACTTATATACTGACTATGCACAGTAACGATTTAGCCATCCTGCCATATCCCGAAGATGAACCGAGCGCCCGTAGCGAGCGGTTTTTTCGTAATCTCGAACGCTATATTGCTGATGGCCAGAAAGACGACGTTCTGTATGAATATCAAAAGAATATCGTGCACGACACGGCGCGCTTTCTCGGCGCCGGTGGCAAGCGCGGCTACATTGAAGCCCCAACAGGAACAGGTAAGACCGTCCTTTTCGTGACGCTCGCTGAAGCGTTTGGATACCAAGACGAAAAACCACCAAAGATTTTAGTCGTCACACCAACCAAAGACCTGGTGCGCCAGACGCAAGGTGGCACCCGAGGCGATAAAGGCTTTGCTGGGTTTGCGCCTGATCTTTCAGTCGGAACCTTTTATAGCGACACACCGTCCGGCCTTCGCGGCCTTGACGCGCAGGTGACGATTACGACCTACGCTTCACTACCAAAGCTTGCGGCGATGCCGATGACATCCGTGCTGCCTGACGGCACGCGTAAGACCCGGATCGTCAATCAAGTCAACGCCCAGTTTGATATTATTTTCCTCGATGAAGGACATAAGGCACTTGGTGTTGCTAACCGCCGTATCATTGATAACATTGCCGACGACAAGCTGATTATTGGCTTTACGGCGACACCCGAATACACCGCTTCGCGCAGCCTGGCTCAACTCCTGCCACACCTGATTCACCGGCTCGATCTTAAAGAGGCGATTATGCTTGGCATGCTTTCGCCCGTCATTCCGGTGGCGTTTGCCGCACCAAATGCAACTGCCCAGACCTTTGTCACCGGCGCACTTGGTGAGTACGAAAATAAAAGCCTCAAAGAACTCATTTACAATCCGCTCCGTAACCGGATGATTATCGACATTGCCGCCCAGCTTATTCAAGCTGGCAACACGCCAATTATTGCCTGCATCCCCGGCGACGACATGCTCCATCCGCAGCGTATCGCGACACAACTCTCTGAGCAGTTCATCACCACTCCAACAGGGGAACAGCGCCTGATCCGCGCGGTTGCGGTAACTAGTTCTATTTCTGCTGCCATGCGCCAAGATTACTACGCCAAGTTGGAGCGCGGGGAGATTGACGCTTTAACCTACATTGATGTCCTGACTGAGGGCTGGGATAGTCAGCGTGCCAATGTCATTATTAACGCTCGTCCAACCCGCTCCCTCGTTGCAGCTCGTCAGCGCATGGGACGCATCCTCCGCAATAAGCCAGATGGCCGCCCAGCGCTGGCCGTTGATATCGTGGATCAAATTGCCGCTTCAACCGCCCCGCAGGTGTCGATGGCCGATATCTTTACCATGCCAACTATTCAAAGCGGGCAACCAATTGGAACGACCACTGAGGACTATCAAGCCGGCATGGCACATGCAATTGACCAACTCTCAAGCGACTATTCACTTATTACTAAAGTCGATAATATCTACACCCAGTACGCAGCTCTTCTTGAGACGCTTCCGCAATTAACCCGCGGCCAAGCCCAAATCAAACAAGAAGGCAAGATCCGTACCTTTGCCTCGTCCTTCCGCCTCGCTAAGCGGTATTACATCGACAGCTTCATGCTTGACCATATCCGAGCTGACGTCGAAACCAGGCAGGTCCGCAGCGGCTACGAAGCAGTGGATGCCTATGACGAAGAACAAATCCACGAACGAATTGCCATGCTCCCGGATAGCGGCCTCCGCGGCCATGGCCTAACTGTCGGCGGGAAGACTTACCTTGGGATTAATGACCTCATGAGTATTGCCCAGCGCAAGTACAACTCAGCTGATATCAGCTTCGCCGCCCTCGAACTTGCCATCCGTCACGTCGTCACCGACGACAGTGATATGTACTTCACCAAACGTTTCCGAGCTCGTACACATAAGGGTGTCTCGCTCTATACGGCCCAGACAATGATTGAACTACAAAAAGCCCAAATCGTCGTCGCCCAACTCGGGGCGATGCTGCGCATGAGCGGTGACGCATAGTACGCCGCTACTGAAACAAACCCCATTGATAATTATTGCTTTTTTATTTAGTTTGTGGTGAAATATATTTAGGCACCCAAGCGCGATTTGCGCCTTGGGCACGACCCGCACTTCACACCAACGAAAGTAGGACCAATGTTTGTTCGAACGAAGAAAATCGCCACCCTCAAGTGGCGGCTCGTGCGGCTCGCACGACTCTGCTTCAGCCAGGACTTCCGCACTCGAGACCGCTACTACCGGAACAAAATGCGCATGGGCAGTGAGGCGTTCTTGCGCCTCGCCGCAACAGGCGAGCGCAATCCTGCGTATGACGAACCTGGTGCAGACCTTGAGACCGTTCATCGCTACACACCTGTCACCGAAGCTACGTACGCCCTCGAATGCGCACTGACGAATGCCGGGCTGACCCTGGATTTTCTCAAGTACTGCGTCAATCATGACTACAAGGAGGGGCACCGCGAAGCTGGCATACTCCTTGAAAGGGAAATGAAGACACTGGCACAGTGCGTCACTAACGCCAAAGCGCTCAACATCCCCCTCAAGCCATACGCCGCCAAACATCCGTGGGCCGAACTCAATTTGGCTTTGTGAAGTGCAGCCTGCCGATCATCGATCGGCAGGCTGCTTTCCTTTTTAGCGCCTAAATGGGTCTATCTAGCGTCATACGAAAAGAGACTAGCGCTACATATAGCACCACCAGCCACCTCTGTTAGAGGGCTTGCTAATTGCTTGATTTCTGCTATAATAGCGACAGTCCTTTGATAATCAAGTAGAAAGGGGACGCTATGAATAGCGCCACCCACCACGCCACATACACCAACATCTCAGACCGTCGCCGTAAGGCAACGGATGAATTCAACACCCTCGATGACGAGCGTTCATCGCTCCGTCGTCGCCAGCGCGACCTGGCCACCGATTCGGAAGAATACACCGAAATTGACGGCCAGATCCAGGTCATCGATGACAAGCTCATCCTGCTTGACATCGAACGAAATGAACTCAAGGCGGAACAAAGTCGCCTCCTGCTCATTAAAGCAGAAGGCTTTGATTACCGCCGCCCAGCTCGTTTCATTAATCGCTATCTGCCACGTATCCGCAAGGGGACAAAAGAAGTTGACGAGAGTATTTATACTTTCTCGTTGCCTCCTGCTCACTGGCAGCCGGCATACCTGCGTGCGATCACCTGGCTCGGGCTTGCGATCGTCCTGCTTGCGCCGGTGCAGTTTCTCTGCATCTGCCTACTCCTGTCGCTCGTCGGGCCCACCGTGCCCGCGGCATTGTCAGCCATCGTCATGACTGCGGGAGTGCGATACGCCATTGGCGGATTCTTCATTCTCGGTGCAGGGACGTTGTTCGGTGTTCAAGGCATGCGCCACGCAGGTCTCGGACGGTCAGTTGTTGGCACCGTGTCACACTATGTGCTCGGCGCTGAACACTGGACGAAAAACCAGCAACGTCAAAGCTGCATTGCGTATGCGCTGTATACCCCAGTCAACCTACTCCTGCCGGTTGTGCTGATCCCTCTGCGGTTCATGCTCATGCGCTTCGTCATGCGAACCTACCTGGACTCAGTCATTACTCAGGGGCAAAGCCCGGCAATCGCCGCGGCGGCAACGCACATGAGCAAGACGACGAGCACCCTGCTTATCGTCCTGGGTGTCCTGTACGTCGTGAGTGGTGCACTACTTATCATTAGCTGACGTCGCCTCGCCTGGCAGCATAGAAGAGCCCCGCTCCTTGCTATACCGGCGGGGCTTTTCTATTTGCACGTAGTATTGCCGCTATAAGATATACGGTGCGCGTTGACTCTGCCCGCCACCCTGAACGAGGGCAACCATGGCAAGAGCGACCGCTTGGCGACTGACGCGCTGCCAGGGAAGGGGGCGTCGGTCTGTCACCTCGACAGGACGAGTTGATGCGCCGCCAGTCATAATTGGCGAACGTAGAACCGTCCAGTCGAGCCCACTCCGCTCAAGAAGGGCAATATGCCGCTCGCCGTCGCGCAAGACACGTGAGGCTACAAGACCTAGCGCCATATGCGTCAGGCGATGAACAATGCTCAACTTATCACCAGCCGCTCGCGCATCCGCACCCGTCAGTGAGACCACCCGGGTAATGCCACGGCGTTTCATGGACGCAATAATGTGCGTTATGCCCACCGTCAAAATATCTTTACGCACCGTTCCCCAGCTACCAAGACAACTCACAACAATCTGCGATCCGACTAAGGCTTCATCAATCGCATCGGCGTCATAAATATCCGCCGACACTACTTGCAGGCTAGCATGCGTGCGGAGGCGATTCTTGCGGTGAACAACGGCAACGACACGGTATCCCCGGGCAAGCAATTCTTTCACCACTAGGCGGCCCACACGACCACTGGCACCAAAGACGGTCACTTGTTCGTTCATCAGCGTGCCTCCTTTTTTACAAACCACGGAATAAGTACACTGGTCCGCGCTTTATATGCCGTCCAACCTGTTCGCTTCGCAAAGGCCACTTCAAGTGGCGGAATACCTGAGACACAGACAATGAGATAACTAAGTACCAGTGGACCAAGTAACCCTAACCATCCAAGAGGCGACGTAAGCCCTATTATTCCAAGCGCCCACCACTGCAGTAGCTCGCCAAAGTAATTTGGGTGGCGCGAATAGCGCCACAATCCAGCCGTCATGAGGCGACCTGATTGTGTTGACTGCTGGATAAAGAGGCGCAGCTGTCGATCTGCCACTGCTTCAACAGTAAATCCAACGAGCCAAAATACTAGACCAACGACGCTTAGAAGGGAAACATCCATAGACGGCGCGTTCATAAAAAGTATCACCGGCAAACTTACTACCGTCGCTAGCAGCGCCTGTGTCAGATAAATACGACCAAAGACTTGTAGCAACTCATGTCCGCCGCGCCAAGACTGGCGCATCGCCACGTAGCGCCCATCTTCCTGCGCACTCGCCCGAAACCGACGAAAGATATGAAGACTTAATCGAAGCCCCCACAGCGTGACCAGCAGCAGCACGCCGAGCTTTGGGAGAGTAAGTTCACCGCTCGCGATAAGAGAAGTACTTGCAATAACAATGAAGACCAATCCCCAGGTGCTATCAATAAGATCGAAGCGTCGCATGCGCCGAGCTATAAAAAATACACCCGACATAAACAGCACCGCAACAAGTACACTAACGCCAACGTCGCTCAGTAGCGTTAGGAAAGCCATGTCTTCATGATTCCATAGGCAATGACAGCCACTGCCGCAGTCAGACAGGTACCCCAAAGCATATCAACCACCACCAGTTTCATCGTCACACCTTTCAGAGTCGCAAGGTTAGTCAGATCATAGGTTGCATACGCGACGAGACCAAACAAGGCACCGTACCCAAGTGCGTAGTGCCATGAGCCTTTTTCAAGTGCTGGCGTAAGGACGAAGGCGACAATGCCAATCACGTAAATAACGTAAAAGACAATTGCTGCAGGCATATTTGGCTTTTCCAGCAACAGGCCACCAATTTGGCTTTTATAAAACTTGCTGGCGACAACACTGAGCCACACCCCGTCAAGAATCCCCATGATACCACCAGCAACGAGCAGTCGAATAATAAAGTCCATCCATATCCTCCTTTTATTAGTACTGTTATAGTAGCACGATTATCTCGTCAGGGCCGAGCTCGCGATGTTTCTTACCTAAAAAAATACCCCGACAATACTCGGAGTGAAACAGGACCAGGGGAGTGTGATGCGGGCGAGGTCACTTCGTTGCCGGCTGACTCTAACGGTCAACTAGATTCGAAGCGCCTCGCCACACATGACATTACGAGCATAGCTTGATGAAGCTAGGTGTTGCGCGAAGATCGCTCTCTTTCCCAACGGGTTGGATGATGAGTGATGTTTGGCGAATGGCAGACCGAACAAATGCTATACGCCATCCCTTGTCGTGTGTTTTCATCAAATCGACTACACAACCGTTAATGGTCGTACGAAATGTGGGTTGCTGCGTTGCAGCGTCCACGACATGAACGTCATACCCCATACTCTCCAACTCGGCTTGCTCCGCCGCGTACGGTGGAGCGCAGCTTGCTAGTGCACCAATAAGGAGTACGCTTCCGACAATTCCCAATGCGTAACTGCGCGCCCGCGTATATGTCACCCGTGTAGTATTAAACTATTACTCATGCTTGTCAATTGGCACCTATGCCATATAGCCACACAGCAAGCACCCTCCTCAAAGAAGAAACCCCCAGCAAACTGCCGGGGGAATCCCTATGTATACGTCTCACACGATCAGCCGGGAAAGGGTGGATTGTGCCAGCGCCGAGGATCACTTGGATCGTCCCAGTACTTAACATCCGACAGTCGAATGTTGCGCGCATTCCAATCTTGTTCAGCCCTATCTCGGAGACGCTTTTCGCGCTCCAGCTCAGCAGCCGCAATCTCTGCTGGCGTTTGTACTGCGAGGGGATGCGGCTCGGGAATAGGGGAAGGAGCAAGGCGACGCGCCTCTCTCGCCCGGTAAGCTTCGCGAGCATCCTCTCGTGCATCTTCAGCGGCCATTTCGCGGGCAATCTTCTTGCGAAATTCAGCCCTTTCGAGATCGAACTTAGCTTGCTGACGCTTTTGCCATGCCCGGACGGGACGGCTACGAGCGACAGCATCATGAATCCATTCGTAGGCTTCGGCGAGCCAGAAGAGACCATACCACAAAACGTCGTACCATTTCGTGATTGGTTCGCGCTCTTCGTATCTATCAGCTGCCGCCGAAATGATTAACTGCGCGCGGTCATCGAAACGCCAATAGGCGTCTTCAAATCTCTTAGCAGCGTCACGGAGTCGTGTCAAAATTACATAAGGATCCATTTACTGAATCCTCCTTTCAAAAAGTGAGTAGAAGTTTTCGTAAATTGTATATATTTTAGCATTATATACGAATTTTGTCAATTGATGCTAGCGAAATCCGAAACACCTCAAGTCCCCTCAAAGAAGAAACCCCCGGCAAAATGCCGGGGGAATCCCTATGTCTAATTCAACTCTGCCAGCGACCCTGATTGTCAGTCTAATCACTCTGGCGTGAACTCACCACCGGTGCGCCGGAGCTTCTCTTGTGCCGCTTCTGCAGAAAGCCGCTCACGATATACTTCTCGATAGAACCAATTCATCTCTTTTTGGCATACACGCCAAGCGTAGCCAAGTTCGCCGCCAATCGACGGCCAACGTATCAAAAAGTCAATCACGTCAGTGACAGAGAAGTAAGCAAACCAGTAGCCTTCATACGCTTCGACGGCTGGCTTACCGGTACGGTACTTATACTCAGCCTCATCGCGGATGGACTGGTAGCGATTTTCGAAGCGATCAATTGCATCCAGAAAGGCCATGAGCCGCGGAAAGTGAACGCGCCGCGGCCGTGAGTTGTTGTCATAAGGATCCATTTACTGAATCCTCCTTTCAAAATAGAATAGAAGTTTTCGTAAATTGAATATATTTTAGCATAATAATGTTTTTTAGTCAATGTTGCAGCTCATTCCCGCTGGAGCACCTTCATTGACAGTTATCTCTTGAGATGTTAAATTACTCCAGTACTTTTCGGTACCTACACATGAAAGGGAATCGTGTTAATCGACATGATCCGCGGACGTATCTTATACGTCACCGCCAATAAGCAAGCCGACCTACAGGGGAGACACTACGCCGGCGCAACGCGTCACAACGCAGTAAGGCCGTCGCTCAACCTAAGCCTGCCCGATCCGAACAATGTGTTTCTTGAACTCTACGTCGCAAAGACAATGAAGGTTCAAATCACGCGCAAGCGGCGTAAGTTGGTGCGCCAGCTCAAGCGCCGGAAAGCGCATGGCGGTAACGAAAAAATGTTCAACAAACTGATCTCACTCATGCGTGATCAACTTGAACTGACCATGCGTGAAATCAAACTCTGCGATGACACCCCGAGGTACAAGGAACGGCACTACGACACCTACCTCGATCTCATCGCAACGCGTGAGCATCTGACTAGCACCCTGGCGCTGCTCGATAAATAAGCAGCCCGCATGTGTAGGAGTCCCGCTAACGCTGCGGGGCTCCTATTACTATTCGAGGCATGATGCCATCACCTTGGATGGCGTTTTTCATTGCTACACCCAGCAAACGTTCTGTAGATATACCGGCATGAGCAAACGCACCCTCGAGAGTTAACGGGACGAGTGCCCCCCCCATACTTGAATAAATACTTACTTTATGTTTAAATATACTTACTATGACCACCGATCCTGAACGCCGCCGATTCATTGAAAACTCTCTGGAAACCTTCACCTCAACCCTTGATGAGCTGGAGCTAACACCCGACTTACTACCGTCTTACACAAGTGACACACGGGCAATTCTCGATCGTCTCTATATTCCAAATATGGCAAAAGGGATAGGTGACACCAAACGTCTTGAGACACCAAAAGAGTATCAGACAGATCGACACCTTGGCATTATCGCCCTCCATGCCAATGAGTCGATTTTTGTCGACGAACATCTCGCGCGACCAACTCCAGGGCAATTTGAGCATATGGTACGAGAGTTTCCAAAAATTGGCAGCTCCTTTTCTCTTTTAGATATGATCACCAACCGACACATGGTCCACAAGGAGTATGGACCATACCTCGCAACCACAGTAGCGCCTCATCAATTTGCCATGGTTACTCCAGGGGGTATGCGCGCACTTCCTCGCGAACTAGGGAATTACACAACACTACAAAAGCCGTTAATGATCCTAAATATGGACCTCTGCGATTCCGTTGCGCCGCCAAGTAACGTTGGTCACGAGATGATGCATATGCACGATTGGGACCGGATTGGCTTTATCCTTAATGATGATCGCTCTCAAAAACTAGACCAACGGGCATGGCTAGAGAATAGGGGGTACTATATCGGTCAGCAACTCAACGAGGCGCTTGCCAACGCTCGCCCCGAACTGCTTGATCCGTACGAAGAAGCGAGAAATTACACTAAGGCTATCGATGACGTTCGAGCTGCTTTCTCTCATCAAGACGGGTTTATGCCAACACGACAATATTACGAAGCGATGCAAGAGCGCAATCTCCAAGACGCCATTGACATTGACTACGATATTCGCAAGCCGTCGACGGTCTCACAACTAGAGATTTCAACTCCTCAACCGACACACCCCACGGCCGACAAGCATTCACTATTCCGCCGACTCTTCAGGAAACGGTAAATAACATAGCCTTTGGTATGATTGTCCTATGACTGATGTAATTATTGTTCCAGGCCGCGGCGTCTATCCTGACGGATCTTTATTTAAAGATCCTCAATCCCGTGTCCAAACTGCAGTTGAACTTTACAACCAACACGTCGCTCCATTCATTCTTATGTCGGGTGGGTATAGTTTCCATTTCGACAATCACACTGACGTTAATGAGGCTCAGTCTATGAAGGAATATGCCATTAAACTTGGCGTCCCTGCGAATGCTATTTTGACGGAAGATGCCTCCACGCACACCCTCGCCAACGCATACTTTTGCAAGAAGGTATATTGTGAATCAAGAAACTGGCACGATATCGTTATCGTCGCTTCTAAGGACCACATGCCGAGAGTCAAATACGTCTTCACTAAAGTATTTGGGCCAGAATACACCCTCACATATACAACGAGTCGCCGCGTCATCGGTCCAATAAAATACCTCAAAGAATGGTCGCATGAGCTAGCGTCCATGAAACTCACCAAGGAATGGCTTCGTGACGTCAGGGACGGCGACGATCGGACAATTCGGGACATTGTGTTATCAAAACGACCAAACGACACTATGTCGGCTCACTAACGAGCGCCCAGCCCACAACAGCTCAGGACGTCGCCTTATGCGGTGAAAGTGTGAAGCATCTCATTTATTTTCGTCCAGCAACATTCCCTTGATGTCTCAAAACCTCTCATTTGTTTTGGTCATGCTTGCCATATGGTATATTTCCATGAATAATACGTGACAATGATAGATTACCTCCGTTTCCGCCAAGAAGGATTTGATGATGAATGCCTCATCTTTGATAAGATGCGCGATAAAATCGAAGCGAACTTAGCACTATTTGGCATCAAAGAAGTCTTACAGGAGCAGGGGTATGCGACCGAGAATCAAAAACTTATCGTCGCAAGAAACATTGGGTACTCCTCCAAGAAAGCAGACATCGACCGCGACCTTGATCCACTCGCACAGCCGTTGTACGTTGAGTATGAACTTGGTCTGGTCACCGAGCAGCCGTCGATGCATGACCCGAGACTACGCATGCTAAGCGGCCGATATCTGCGCGTCGCCCAGGCACTCATAGGTGAAGAGCTAACGCCAACCGAACTTGGCAGCAACTTTCACCCAGGACAGCTGGATCTCATTCAGTTTTCCGTTGAAAGCTTAAACGCCGCCCGTCTGGCGAAAATACTCCCATCATTGAATAAAAGCTTAACGAAGCTCGAACTCTAATAGCCATCCACTTAGCCTGCCAAGAGCCTGGTTTTAATTTATCAGTACTCACCATCTGGTAAAATCAACGTATGAATATTATCAACAAAACAATTCTTATTAGCGGAGCAAGTGACGGCATTGGCCGAAGCGTAGCACTATCGCTCGCAAAACACTCAGTAACGCTCATCCTCCTTGGCCGTAACCAAGCAAAGCTTGATGAGGTGAAGCAAGAGTGTAAAACGCTCGGATCGAGCGTTAGAACCTACGCGTTTGACCTGACAGACACAGCCGCACTCGACGCAGCGGCTCAGACGATCAAAACTGAAGGCACACCAGACATCATCATCAATAATGCCGGCGTTTGGCACAACGCAGCCCCACTCGGTCAGCTTGACCCAGCGACAATTCAAACGGTAATAGCAACAAACCTCACTGCACAAATGCTCCTTACTCGTCATTTCATTACCGACATGAAACAACGTGAGACGGCTATCATTAACGTCATCTCGAGCGCGGGCATGCAAGGTAAGGCGGGCCGAACCGCCTACGCCGCCAGCAAATTTGGAATGCGCGGATTCACCGAAGCATTACGCGATGAAACGCACGGGGACCCACTACGTATTGGCGCCATCTTCCAAGGCGGAACAAACACACAGATGTTTGCCAAGGCTGACGAAACAATGCCAACTGAAAAGTATACAAATCCTGACGATCTCGCTGAGGTCATCGTCTTTATGCTCACACGGCCAGCCAAGTTATGGCTTAACGAAGTGCAGATTACCTACTAGTACGTTCAGCATAGTGAGGTAAAGTCTTACAAATTTCACCCATATACTTTTCTCGCCATCCATAGCGACTGCTAGATTTATATATGAACACGCTCAACCATTGACTATATGGTCGTGAAGTTTTATAATATACAAAGTTTTGAATCAATCCACCGACTAGAAGAAAGGGGATTCAAAATGAATCCTTACGAAGTACTGGCTGTTACCGAAACCACGCCGATCATCGACGTTCACCTCGCGTACCTCAAGAAGAGGGAAGAACTGGCCGAACAGCAGTGGACTCTCTTGGACGTACCCGCCGACGCCTCGCCACGAGACAAGCAGACCGCTTGGCTCCGCAAGCTCGACGCCGTCGATCCTCGCAAGTCAGACACACCGCCGCAAATCGATGAGACCTGGAGTGAAAACCAGCGTCAAATCGAAGAAGTTGAGGAGGCGTACCATCTCCTCTGCAGCCAACTCACCCCCTGTCAGATCATGGGCATCACTCCCGATGCCACCATGCAGCAGATGCTGGAAGGGTGCGGTGAGCTGATCCGTCGGGGCGCTTCGACGTCGGCCGTCACTCAGGCTTTTACCGATCATTTCGTTGCTATTCGGACCGCTGAGGAACGAGAAAAGCATCAAGCGATGCGTCTCAGGGGGGCTGGGTCATTCTTTGGCCGCCACCAGAACCCTCACGAGTTCGAAGCGCAGGAAAGAGCGTACGCCAATGACGCCTACCGGCGTAAAAATACCTACAAGGATGAGTCGTATCCACTCTGGATGCGGCTCGAGCTAGCCAATAGCCCGCGTTAAGTCTCGCCTTCGTAAGGAGCGCCCCGTCATTGACGGGGCCTTCTTCTTTTTACAAACCCTTTATCTACTCGACCGTTGAGAATTCATACCATCTCCTCCGGCAAGTCAGAGTGAAACTTCATGACGCCCATCATCGCCATTCTCGCTATCGGGTTGCTGATTGTCACACTTTCTTACAGTCTTTGCTATGCTAGAGCTATGAATACAAGAACTGATGCTATTACTATCCTCGCGTACGGCGATTCTAATACTTACGGCCAAAAGCCAGATCGCAGTGGTCGCTTCGACGCGGCGACGCGCTGGACCGGCGTCATGCAAGCTGCGCTTGGCGAGCAGTATTATGTCATTGAAGAGGGGCTTGGAGGTCGCACCACCGACCTGGAACATCCAAACCCTAAGAAGCCAAGCCGCAACGGTCTCACATATTTTAAAGCCTGCCTCGATAGCCACAGCCCGCTGGATATTATCGTTCTCATGCTCGGCACCAATGACTTTAAAACGTCGTATAATCGTAGCGTCGAAGAGATTGCGGATACTCTAGACATCTACATTACCGATATAAAAGCGTCCTATGATACTAGTAACGCAACGGAACCAACTATCCTTCTCGTGAGCCCACCACACATGAACCAAGACGCGCCGTTATTTTATGAGAGCATGCCAACGCCGGGAATTTACGATGACACTTCTATTCTGAAATCCCAACAGCTCGCAGCTCACCTCAAACAGCTAGCAGCCCGGCACGCCATTTCATTCTTCGACGCGGCAGCTATCACACAAGCAGGTGAAGACGGCGTGCACATCACTGCCAATTCCCACCACGAACTCGGCCACGCCATCACGGCTATCATCAAGCAGCGCTAGTCGTCGAGGCGGGTGCGGAACTTGCCGTTTATGTTTATTAGATTGTCGGCTATACTAAGAACTACTATGTGGGCAAAACAAAAACAACGTGGCTTTACTATCGTGGAACTGCTTATTGTGATTGTCGTGATTGGTATCTTGGCGGCTATTGCAATCGTCGCCTATAACGGCATTCAAACTCGGGCCGAAAACAATAAGACGGTTGCCGCCGTGAACCAAAGCGTCAAGCTCCTCATGCTCTATAAAGAACTTAACGGCAATTACCCGGCAACGCCTTCCGGTTATGCATGTCTCGGCACGGGCTACAATAACGGCATCTGCTTTACGCAGGCCGACGGTGTTTCATCTGCCGGACAAGAAACGGCCAGTTTTAATACCGCTTTAAAAACTGTTGGCTCAATTCCAAATGCTAGCACCGTCCCCATTGCAATGCAGAGCGGATCAATTGTCGCTGGGGCTAGTTTTGAGTACGGCGCAAACATGATTCGCTATCATCTCAATGGCGCCTCGCAGCCATGTAACGCTGGCGGGACGGGCTACAACTACGGCAATGTCACGCAGTGTCGCATCATTCTCAATTAAAGAAAGGCCTCACAAAGAGGTCTTTTAGGTTGCGGTAAAAAACAATTCGACAGATCAGGGCGAGCAGGGGAGAGTAAAGTGACGAGTCATTCACGTCACACCGAGTCATCATTGCTCGTCTCTCACTCCTGCCGCACGCTAACGAGTCCGCTGGGCGCGCTTCTCGCGTCGGTTCTGACGCACCTCAGATAGGAAAAAGTACCACGCCACCGGCCAAATAACCAGCATAATCCCCAGCGCAGCACCGTCCTCACCCGGTTCATTGTTGTAGGACTCCTCCTCGTGTCGCATACTCCAGAGAAGGAGCACCACCGTCGCGACGAAGCCGACCCCGTACACAATCAACGCAACCTGCCACCATTCCATAACAGCCCAATCTGCCGAATTGATCCATCCTCACGAATGTGAAAACATATTATACTTATATCATGATAATGAGAATAGTAAAAGGAGCCTCCCGTAATCGCACACTTTGCTATGATAAGTACATGCAGCTAATTATCATAAATGGCATGCCAGCTACAGGCAAAACAACGATCGCCAAGTCACTTTCCGACCAGCTCGCAGTGCCAGTTATCGCCAAAGACACTATTAAGGAATTTCTCTTCGACACCCTCGGCATCAAAGACCGTGAGTGGTCTCGCATCCTCGGGGCTGCTTCGAGTGACGTCCTCTATCTACTCGCTGACGCTCTCCTAGGCAGCGGACAATCGATTATCCTGGAAAGCGCCTTCGAGCGTCAGTACGCCGCACCGCAAATTGAAGCGCTGCGACACAAATACCATCCAGAAGTGACAGAAATATACTGCACCACCGAGCGCGCCGTACGAAGGAAGCGCTTTATCACTCGCAATGAAATGGGGGAGCGTCACGTCGGACATGTCGATCACAATAATTACCTTAGCAACAGTGACGACGAGCCAACTGAAAAGTTCAGCGCTCTTAAACTGACCGACAGTCAGTACATTGAAATCGACACGACAGACCCGCGAAACATCGATATGAATAAGCTTGTCGCTATTCTCGGCGGCACCCACGTAACCTCAGACGTAAAAGCATGACACGCCTAATTATTCTTCGCGGCTATCCCGGCTCTGGCAAGACAACAATAGGTAAATTACTTGCCGCTGACCGCATTGGCAACTTCATTGACCATAACGCAATTTTAACCTTTCTTGCCCGTACCACTGGTGACGATGAAGGGATCTACGATGAAATCGCCACTCTCGAGCTAGCTATGTGCCGCAAACTGCTCAGCGAGGGCAAGGATGTTATTGTCGCGCGGGGCTTTAGTAGCCTCGCTAGTCTTCAAGCCTACGAAAACATGGCGCAGACCCTCTACGTCCCGATAACTATATTCCGCCTTGACGTCAGCACAGCCGAACTCATGTCACGCGTCCAAAGCCCAGAACGACAGCTCGGCTTCAATCCGACTACCAGCGAAACACAAGCTCAAGATTGGATGACGCGACACCCCATTGAAAACCACCCCGATGAAATTACCGTCGACAATGAACGAGCAATATCTGATGTTATTGCGCATCTAAAAACAGTCCTTTACTCACAATAAATCCAGACAAGCCCACACCTAACACCCTTATCCTTGCGACGCCTCAATCGCGGACGTATACTAAAGTGGCACCTTCCACTACCTATCGATCGACCCGAAAGGGGACGCCATGTCCACTTCACCGCAGGAGTCTGCAGCCACCCAAGAAGCACGAGAGCTTTCCGATATTCTCGAAATTCTCCGCCCGAAAGTACACCCCGCAATTGTGCATGCCGATGACGAGCAGTCAATGCGACTTACTCGACTCGCGAAGCAGCTTGGTGAGGTTGCCGTTGCCGCCGAGGCGTCGCTTGTCGTGAGTCGAGATGCCTAGCTAGAAGCGGCTCGATCGACTAAGGTTCCTATCGCCTCACTCCCAAGACATTGAGCAACGCTCTGCATCTTCTGGGATGTGGGGCTTTGCTTTTTATACGGCCCTGACTAGCTATTCGTACTTGCAAATTATCCGTATTAATCGATAATAAACGATGGTAGAAATTCCACTACTTTCAAAGAGATCCGTCTCTGAGAATCTGCACCTCACAACAGAAAGAGTCATTATGGATCCGTCCCATGGCTACAGTTCACCCGTCTACGATTTCATTCGGAGGAGGGGAGAGAATCTTCCGCTTCCGCTGGATAATGACCATGCCCACACGCTCGTGGATTTCGGCGACCTGCTGGAGGAGAAAGAACTCCTCCACTACGTCGTTGGGAACCGCCCGCTCGAAACTGACAGCTTGCTAGAAGCGGGAGTCAAATACATGACGCCCGAATACGTCGCCGGAGACGAGTCGCCGTACAGTAAACTGCGGGCGCGTTGCATCTACAGCCGTAATCACGGCAGTGGCGAACGGCATACGCTTATAAAGTTCTACCTCGGCAACCTCAAAGGGCATGTCGTCTGGATCTTCCTTCACGCCTACGACAACGAGAGCTCGCAGCGGGGAGAAATCATCCGCTGCACAACGCTCGACGCCAAAAGCATGAGCAAGGCCTTCTTCGACTTCCGACATTGGGAGGAAGAGAAGATAGGGCGCAAAGTGCTGCATGGCTTGAAGTCAAATATGGAACTTGAGCTACAGCAGAAACGTGACATGCTCAGTGCGTTTGAAGTCGTCTACGCCGGCGTCAACGACGCCGTCCAGCTCGAACTCGCCGCCAGCGTTCCTCGGCCGAGAGACTAATTACTTATTTCGTTGAAAAGAGGTTACCCCCGTTTCACCCGCGTTGAACAAAAGTTCCGTGGTGACACGGGGCTTTTGTTTTCTCAACAGCCAAACCAGAGGCTGACAATCTGCTATAGTAATCCCATGACTCCTACGACAAGTAGTATCCTATCGCCAACCGCTCTCACTATTGCCGCAGCGAAACTTAAGTGTGCAGTCGACGACCTTCATATTCAGCGCGTGAGTGGCGGCTACTCACTAAACCGCCGCGCCCTTGTGTCTAATGGCGGTGAATGGCTCTTCGTGAAGGAAGTAGATAAAACCATCCTCGAAGGCGATGGCCAAGAAGAGCTACAGTGGCTCAAAAAAGATTACGAATTGACCTTATTCCTTCGCGAGGTCATCCCAGAACTAGTGAGTGAGTGGTCGGAACTTCACGCCGACGGACATGTCTTACTTATGTCCAGCTACCGTAAAGAAGAGGGCTGGCTATGGTCCCTTCCTCAAGACACGGCAATTCGACACGATTACATTCAAGCTATCGTTGATGCGACAAAACGGCTTGAGGAACTTTCTTTTGATCAACCGACAGTCGAGCGACTCAATCTACAGTCGTTCTTCCGCGATGAATTAGCGTTTGATAACGGCATGGCACTCATTGCTGAAAACGACGAAGTTCGTCGACGCTTGATCGAAAAATTCAGCACACTAAGCAGCCAAGAAACGCAGCCCTGGCTAAAGCACGCCTACGAACAGATGCAGGCCTGCTTGCAGGATAGCGACATGCTAAGCCAGCTCGACCTCCGAGCAAAAGCACTCATTAATCAGCCAGATGACCTGTTTAATCACTGTGACGTACGGAGTGATAATATTGCCTATAATCCGCTTACCGGCAGTGTGAAGTTTGTTGACTGGAATTGGGCATCGTTCGCCCCAGCAAAATTTGGTGCCACAGAATTTCTCGTCGACATGGCTTGCTATGGTGTCGATGTCACCCCATGGCTCGATGAGTTAAATCCCGAATTTCTCGCCGATACTATCGGCTATTATGCAAAGCGCTGCCTAAAAGATCCACTCGCCCCCGACAGTACACTGCGCGAGCTACAGGCTAAGTCAGCGGCTATCGCCCTCGTACTATACGACGCCACTAAATAGCCAGCTAAGCTATCGAACTCGATAATTCCATCCACTTAATGCTGGAATTATTGCTATACTCATACTATGTCTGTAGACCCGCTTGAAACCTACCGCACAGAACTCCAAATTGTTTGGGACGCCCTCGTGCGCCAAGATTCATTACCTGAACATGTCGATGTTATTGTTGTCGGCGGCTGTCGCGATACCGGTCTTGCCGAAAGGGCCGCTGAACTCTATCACGCCGGCATTTCTAACCAAATCATTGTTACTGGGTATCAGCCGGCCTACATGGAGATGACCGAAGCCGAGCTCCTCGCGAACACATGCATTAAACTTGGCGTCCCAGAAGAAGTTATCATCCTTGAAAAAGAGGCGAGTAATACGGGCGAAAATATTCGGCTCACTGCTCAATTACTTCAAGCTTCAGCTCAAAGCATTCGTTCTGTCATTCTTATTCATAAACCTTATATGAGCCTACGCTTTCTCGCCACCGCCGAGGCCCAATGGTCCGATCCTAAGCCGCAGTTCTACGTCACTTCTCAGGATATTTCCTTTGACGATTACTGCCAACTTCACGGCCTGGAAGACACCGCACGGAAGCTGCTCGGAGACCTCCGGCGTATGTCCGACTATGTGGAGCGTGGCTACCAGACCCAGCAACATATACCACCCGCAGCCTATGATGCGTACGATAAGATTATCGCAACCGGCTTTATCCCACGCTAATCTACAGCGCCAGAATCCTCGCATAAATAACGCTTATGATTCATACTAAGAGTCATGATTAGTCGTACTCATGATCTCGCCGCTATTACTGCATTTGGTATTATCATGGTTGCGACGCCAGCTCTCCAGCCACACGATCTCGCAACGCTTCTTGTCGCTATCTTAGCAAATCTGATTGGTGGCATTGTCCCTGACATCGATCAGCCGACCGCACCGTTTTGGCGAAATCTTCCAATTGGCGGAGTTGTGGGTCGAATTATCGATAAGCTGCTAGGTGGCCACCGTTTCTTAACCCATTCGCTCCTAGGGCTTGGTCTCTTTGGCTGGCTTAGTTGGCTACTACTAGCATTTCTTCACCCAATCATGCCAGCAATTGACAGTTGGATTGTCTGGATGGGCTTTATGATTGGCATGATCTCGCATCTCATCATGGATAGCTTCACAAAAGAAGGGGTTCCCTGGTTACTGCCCATTCCGGTTAAATTCGGCTTCCCGCCAATCCGCCGCCTCCGCATAACAACCGGGAAGGCGATCGAGAATTTCATTGTCCTCCCTGGACTAATCTTGCTGAATGGATGGTATATTGCCGCACATTACCCAGCCATTATCGCGATGCTTCGCGGCTTACTCTCGTAGGGCGCAGTAGAAAAGGTAATCCCTCAAATAAAAAAGCAACCGCAGCCCAAAAATCGGACTGCGGTGATAAGCTTTTTACATCTGGTTAGGAGGGTGGCGTCGCCAATGCCTGCATCGCAGCGAGCAAATCTCGCAGTTCTGCATGCATCTTCTGCCAGCTTGTGCCCAGCTGCCACATAGCGAGCTGGTCGGCAGTAATCGTGCTGTAGAACGTATCCGGACGCGGATCCTGCTCTGCAGCGACTTCGTACACCTCTACGAGCATTGGATTGTTCGCAATGTCTTGATCTGGCCGAACGCCGAAATGATGCAAACGCGCCATCTTCTGCTGCGAGGTGACGACAAACATCGGGCGACGGTTAACGTCCTGGAAATCTCCGGCACGCCAACACGCCTGCTCGGGGTGGACAGTGTCGCCGTCGAGCACAATTCGCAGCAACCCCCCTTGGTGGGAACCGGCCAATTGCGTAAAGCGCTCACAGATAGCGGGCACGGTCGCCATAATCCGCTCAGCCGTTTCGAGGCGGGCAAGATACATGGCGATCTGCTGTTCATCGTAGCTACCAGCAGCTTCCTGCTGACGGGTCCGAAGATTCTCTTCAGGTGACGGTGAAGTCACGGCAATCACTTCCTAAATGGTTGAGATGGAAAAACCTTACAATACACCAACTGGTATATTTACGCAGATTATACTACTTTTGCTAATTATTGTCAATATATAACAAGCAAACGGGTAGCATTTACGCAGATACATGCTATAATATAGAAAACAATTTCATATTGCGTTCGTTCCACCAATCAGAGAAGAGAGAGTCATGTCAACAAACGACAGCACCACCCCTAAATCGAGCGAGAAGCCGATCACCACTGAAGTCGACCAGACCGATGAGTTCGAAGGCGATCCCTACGCGTTCCCAAGCGACAAACGCCACAAGCTGGAAGAGTCCGGCGTTCAGCCGACCGTAGCGCGTCCCTGGGACCGTCACCACGGGTGGTAACCCTCCTCCTGTTTATCCCGTCAGGGCAGCCTTGATCATTACGATCAAGGTGTCGCCCTGGCGGGCATTTGCTATCTAGGCATCGACGGTGTCATTGCGCCCAGCAGGCATCCCCGGTGAAAGCGGCGGCGCAGTTGGTGGCAGCAGGGGAATCGGTGTCCTATCGCCATGAAAGCCAAACTCAGGCAGGCAATCAATATGCGCATACGCGCTATCGTCACTACCTAAACGAAGAGAGAAGACAGCATCAAATCCGTCACCGGCGCGAAGCACCCGGCTGTACGTCTCTTCTTTAAGATTTACGAGCGTTGAATCACCAGTAACGTCAGCGCTCGTAGCAACGCGAAAGCTAAAACCACCAAGATTTCGTATTGTCGCCCCAGCGACTAAGGTTCCCGCTCGCTCGGCATCTTTTTTAATAACACCTACTGTATGCTCCGCTATTTCTTCTGGTGGCGCAGTTTCGAGGTTTGACTCGATATCAACCGCCCATCCATTAGGATTCCGGTAACAGTCAGCGGAGGAGACATTCGTGTCCGGCTGCGAGTTAAACAGTAACGGCGCGCTTGATGCGCTGACCTCAGGCGTCGCACTCGGGCTTGGCTCTGGGTGTTGATCCGGCGCCGTGCAGCCAGTAAGCAGTGCGCTCGTAAGTGTGGTTGTGGCGAGTATTTTTTCGAATTTCATAGATTTCATTAGTATACCACCAAGCAGGTAAGCGTCAATGAAGCTAGATTCTCACTAGGAGACGTAGGCCGCAAGCAGGATAATAGACTGGAATGAAACGATATAGGAAATCTGTAACGGTAAGTATCTTGCCTTTGCTTTGCCGAGTATAGCGACAAAAATAAAGCCAATGACCATATAGATAAGTAGCGCGCCGCAGAGCAGCTGCACCAGGAGAGTCACTTCCGGAGACGCAATAATTAATATACTCAGCGGCACATAAAGTATTGCCATAAGATACGCGCTCCAGCGATGGACTACACCGCGCCAGCCCGCAACATCGGGAGCAAGACCGGCAATAAACTGACAAATGATCGTCAGTGTCAGGATAAGCTCAAATGCCACCGGAAGCTTTAGATGTGGCGCAAACCATTCGATTAGCCAGTAATAAAACGCCGCACCAACCAGAATTAGAATGACTGCGAAGAGGTGAGTGGCGGCACGATTGCTCGCAGCGTGGCGACTAATTGTTGGGAAACTTTCATCATACGAGCGAGAAATTAAAAAATACCCACCAAGCCAACTTAGCCCTACAAGTAATAATCCCAGATGCTCAAACATTGTCCATATCATAACAGACCTGCCCGCCATCTTTCCATCACTCCGATAAGGTATTAGAAATTTTATACACGGGAACTTATATACAACCCCCCCTAGTCGCTACCTAGCTTTTGAAGCATTCGGTCGCGGCGTTTTTCGAAACCGTACTTGCATTAATACTCTCGACATTACATGTCGAAGCGTCAGTTTTATATGATAGCTTCGAAAAAGGAAACTTCTGCTGCAAAAGTTGCGTCAATAAAACGACGTTACTTCTATGTTCTTCAGCCGTCATTGGAATGGTAGTGTCAGGATAATTATAGACAGTAACTTCGACGGTATAATCTGTCGCAGAGAGCGTCGAGAAATCTGGTGCACTCGCCGCCGAACCATTTGCCCTAAGTACGACGACCACATATGGTGCAACGAGGTAGTTAGATGCGACTTGCTGACGAATATCAGCAGCTAGCGCCAGCTCTTGCTTCGCTGTCGAAATTGCAGCTGTAGGGGATAGTTCCTCGGTTGCATAGCGCGCCCGGCTAGTATTAAGCTGCTTCTGCTGCGCTTCATATCCATCCCTAATTACTCCTCGTCCATACGTAAAAATGACAAAGCGCGAGTAAATATCGCTTGGACGCGTCAAACCAAGCGGGTGATCAGTCGTGAAGTGATACTGATCTCGTGTAGATTTTGACACTGCCACACTTGGCGTTAACGCTCGAATGTCATACGTCACTGAACTCGCTTTCACGCTCGCTGTTTTTAACAGTGCGACAATCTTCAGAATCCGCAGGGCGTGCTGCTCCCGGGTTATAGCTGTATAACTTCCATCAGTTTCATCGTACGATACACTCGCTCCGACAAGATTTCGCTCAGTCGTAGTGAGTGTGTAAAAATCAGGTATCTTTCCATTGTGCTTTGCGAGAATCTCTGTGTCTTTGTTTGAATCAGTATGAACGCTCACTGATTGACCAGTATGAAGACCAAGGTCGCGCGTGAAGTGATCAGTAAGTTGCTTCGACCACACGGCATGCGCATATGTGTCGTGGAAGTCTGTCGACTCGTGCAAATCACATCGAGCAAGGCATTTTGAGAGCGTAAATTCCAATGAAGGGTCGCGCTTAGGATGAACGCGTTTACTGTAAGTAATTGAATCTCCAAGCGCATCGCTACCGAGGCTTTGACCAATAACAAACTCCTCATGATAACGATCTTCTAGGTATGTTTTGGCAAACTGGTCCTGCGGCAATAGCACTTGAATATTTCCCCCTGCATAGAGAAAAAAGAAGCCGAAATACAACGTAAGGAGCGCGTGGACGGGCATATAGATTGCCGCAATAACAGTAACGGGTATTTTGACAAACAGCTTCCATTTAGTCGCATGCCACATGGCGATTATGCCAACAAGTGGCAATAAGATAAGACCAAGGATCGTTAATATAGTGCTTTTCCGGGTCTCCCCACGAGCCGTAACAGTAGGAGAAGGCGGGGTAGCGACAGCAGAGACTGGCTCATTCATTCGTGGCATATCTTTAGGTGGGCTATCAGGAGAAAGAGGTAATGGGCCAGACTGCGGGACATTCGAATATTCAGGTCTAGCTGGCACCGTGTTGTTTTCATCATTCATGCTTGCTACATAATACCATAACCACTTTTAGAGATGAGTAGCGTCTCGTTTCAAGTCAATTAACGTTACTGTCACCCGAGCGTGAAAGTTGCCAATACTTTTCGTTGCTCCCAATCGCCTCCGGGGAACATGTCGACCAGCGATAGGGAATCAATGGTAATCACATCACCTCGTGAAAGACGCCCATTGTCTTGAATTGTACTATGGGGCAAAAAGCCGTCTCGCGCAAATTGAGTATTATTAAATATCGCCCCGTTCTCTTCCAGTAGATCAACGATAGCAAGATGCAACTGCTCTAGCGGCAGGGTTTTTTCTAGCAGTACGACAGGTGTCATTCCGAGTACAATATCATCTTTAGCGCCTACAGTGACCGGCTCAATCTCCGACAGTACAGCCGCTAATTTAGCATCTATATTCGTAGTAGCACGGTCAATCATAAAGACATCCACCAGGGTCGTATGTAAAGGCCACTCGGTCATGTGAAATTGCATCCCGTCAGCAAGAGGGGTAAGAAAATGCGCGAGAGCGTACTTCTGCGAATAGATCATAGCGCTAGTATAGCAGGGCTGCGCGCGTTACTGACAAATCACCGACAAGCAGCCAAGCCACAAAGCGTCTCTAGCCACTACACCACATAAGGATGCCTTGCAAAAATGGAAAGTCATTGCATAGATATACCCGTTATGGTAAAATATGCGCCATGGAACATGCTCAATCCAGCCCAACACTAGACCAGCGACGCGTCCGCGGCCAGTACGAATCCACACAGACTGACACCGCATTTCTCACGAGAGAATTAGTCGCGCCCCAGGATCTCGGTCGCCTAGTGGAGGAATTTGACATTGGCGTGACACCACTTCGCGATGTAGGTGAGATGGTCAGCGCGCAGCGTGATGTCATCCTTAATAGCTATGAGCATGGTACATCCACTCGCATCGCAGCGAAATATCCTGAACTATTTATTCAACCTGTCACAAAACTTCACGAACGTGTCGTTGACGGAGAACAAGACCAAACAATTGGTCATAACTTCTTTGTAAATGCGACCGGCTTTCTCAATGCAGGGCTACCATGGGCACATCAGTTAAATAATCTTTTCCAGACCCGCAATGGCTATTCACTCTATGACCTCGCACGCGTCGGCAGCACCCCTAGGAAAGATCAGCTTCTCGCGCATATAACCGACACCCCAGATAGTGAGATGACCGTCGCGATCGCCACGTATCTCGCCGGCCGGTCACGCGAAGGGGAGCGCTACTTAACTCAGGAGTACGGCCACATCTTAGAACAGACTAAAGCTGAAGCGTTCGCTATTACGAACGAAATTGGCTCGTCTACCGGTCTGCGCATTGACATGCTTGAACGAGCCGCAAAGCAGCTCCACCGCACAACTTTTGGCAGCTTCGATCATTTAATGCGGCCTGTCACGTCACACAATAGTGGCTCTGATGGCGATTACCGTATTGGGTCACTTCGCCTCGAGGTGCAATTTGAGGGCCATATGCGTTCCGCTCGCGTGCGCACAACTGCAGAAGCCCATCATATCATTGCGCATGAATTGCAACATGCAGGATCAGCTCAAGCTGAAGGGCGATGTGGACTCCAGGCAAACGGTCAAGGCCTCGAAGCAAACGAAGGGATGACGGAATACCTAGCCCAATTATCTATTGGCAGCCCAGATATTACTCACTTTCCTGACGGGCGCAGTCAAGTGAATGCAGGCGCGTTCTACCGAGTGCCTGTTTTCGCCATGCTCTCACTTCACGAACAGTTTAAGTTGGGGAAGAACCATCATTTCGCAACACTATTTAATGCCTACCATGGTGATACTCGCAGTGCACCGCAACTCGAACAAGCACTCGATGCTTTTTATGACACCGACGCCAACATTACTCGATTATTAACTCACTAGCAGCCTCCGAATCAACCATTCAATGAGAAATAAATAAGACATCTACCGATGTCTTATTTATTAGGGAGCAATGCGCATTCTAGGCCTGCCTAAAGACACCTGCTTCTACGAGCGCTTTGTAGTGTGCTTGGCTTTCCGCTTTTAGGTAGGAGCCAATCTTGCCTAAGACCAACTGATCTGTCGTGAGGTTATAGCTTTGGGCGAAGGCGACAATCCGCTGCTCAGCCTCATCTGCTTTAGATTCGTCGTGAACGAGCAGTTCAATTTCAGCAAGCGCGTAAGTAAACGCTGAATCACGGTACGTCGCAGCATCAATATCAATGTGGAAGCCTTGCTTCTCATAGCTTGTCCGGTTGGTATAACAGGTAATGAAGCGCTTAATGCCAGCCCGGGAGAGGGCAGCATCGAAGTCTGCGGTCGGATCAAGCTCTAACTCGCGAGCAATCTCTTCAACGGTTGTCAGTTCATGATAGCGGTTCGTGGCCGTCGCTGAACCGTCGCTCGACTTAAGGGGCACTTTTAATTCGAACGCGCCGTTACGCTCCCGAAACCAAAAATCTTTTTTCGTTAAGCGATAATCATCTGTATCCAGGTATGAATCTTCGACGGCTTTTTCGCCAAGGGGCTGCGCGTCTTGTAGGAGGTCATATTGCTGAGTATCACTTAGGAGGAATTTCTTTTCAATCTCAATCATCGTGCCTCAACTATACCATTTATTTCATGCTGCGTCTGTCGTTTAACGTGAACTACGGACCAAAACTTGCTATGATCAATCTATGACGACGACATACGAAACGACAGTTATCGGTACAGGCAATCATGCCTCAATTGAAATTCCTCCGGTGAACTTAGAGGAGTTAGGCGCCAATAAGCGCGCCCCATTAAAAATCACTATCAATAACCATACCTACCAAAGTACCGCCACTGGCGTGGATGGAAAATGTATGGTCGTCTTCCCACTCCGTGATCGAGAAGCTGCCGGCGTCACCGCTGGCGACATCATTACAGTCACGCTTGAGCTTGATAGTGGCTACCGTGAAGTTACCATGCCGCCTGAACTCGTCACCGCTTTAACCCACCACAACCTGACGGAGACGTTTCACGACCTATCGTATTCCAAGCGAAAGGAATTTGCGCGCTTGGTGGAGGATGCTCGTGCGCCTGAAACAAAACAACGTCGCATTGAAAAAATCATCGCCTCCCTCAGCTAGTTCCATGCATATTAGTTAGGCGGCCCGCCTACGGAGTGTTAGCAAAACACTAGGAGTGCTACCACCACGGGCTACTGGCATTTGTTTTATATCCCCATGCCAGTCCGTTATAACCTTCAGTCGTTGCGGATAGGGGATTGTTCTGCGTTTCGATAGTCGGTAGTCCATCACCCTTAAATCGGATTAACTGGTAGTCGCTTCCGTTAGATTGATACAGATATGAGTTATTTGACGCGTAGATAGTCGGCAACTGCGGAAGCTGCGCAATGTATTTTGGCGATAGGCCAGTAATAAAAGCATCCCCCGTCACCTGATCCCAACCGCACCAGTTATTTGTACACCCAGCTTGGTTTATTGTATTTGGATAGCTAGCATTATCAACGTAGTAAAGTGACAATGCCTTGGTAATCGACTTCATATCAAGTTGTGCTTTGGAGTAATTAGCTCGCGCCTGGACGTTGTTATAAGACACAATGCTAATCGCAGCAAGAATTCCGATCACGACAATTACAATTAATAATTCAACAATAGTGAAGCCTGACGCAGAATATTTTGCCGACATAGTGTTCATAGTGTACACCTAAAAGCATAAGCAGAAAATATCTTTTACTTCAAAAAAACCGTGCGACTCACGATAAACTGTCCGCTTTTCCATTTCGCATTATCAAGAAGCGCCTGGCGGTTCGCTGCAAGCTCCGGTGTTGGCTCCACCATAGGCATAATAAGCGTACGTATGCGCCTGGCTTCCTCTTCTTGCATTTCAGCTAAAGTGCGCAGCCCTTTAGCCGCCTCTGTCACCCGTAAGTCACCAGCACTTTCCCGATACGGCGCAGTCTCCGTATAAATATGCTCAAGACAATCCGGCAACTCTGGTCCGAAATATTTTTCAATTGCATCCATCTTTAAAGCAGGGTAGAGACGCGGTAAGCCGTGTAGCGTTAACATCCATCGTCCGAGCCGTTCAGGAAACGAACCAGGAATGAAGATTTCGAAGCTCCCATGAGGCGATATAACAGGAGACCACCTCAGTCCTTCAGATAGATCAATGACGGACTCGTTGGTAGACTTTTCCTGATCCTGAGGAATAATCCTCTCAACCTTTTGACCGCGAAGTGCAATACTAAGCAGCCGACCTGCATATTGACCGGTTTGCGCATGGACCCATTCGCCGTGTTCGAGATACTTAATACCAAGCTCGCTCATACTCTAGTAGTATCACTGACAACGCGCAGTGTCAAAGTTACTTGAGAGACGATTTAATCCTCTGCGCTATTGCTTTTGCCCCTTCAGCATTCGGATGCACACCATCGGTAAGATACTCCGGATGCGCACTGATTACCGAGAAAATATCTACAACACTGACGTGCGTCTTCGCTGCCACACGGGAAATCGCAGGAATGATCTCGTGTTCAATCACTGCGCCACTGACATTAATGTCATTAGCAAATGCCGCTGGTGGTGTCATTACGTACACCTTCGGATGGCTTGGGAGATTCGCGTAGCCAAGCACAAACTTGGTCAGCTGTGGCTCAAACTCCCGGGCGTTCCAGTTTTGCGGTTTTGAGTCATTTGTTCCCAGCATAATCAACACAATATTGGGATTCGTCTGGTGGGAAGTAATATAGACAGGGCTTTGCGTATAAGGCAAGTCACCAGTATCCAGCAGCGTTCTTCCACTCGCACCGTAATTAATTACCTTGTAGTTACTGCCGAGCAGTGTTTGCAGCTGAGAAGGGTAGGACTCCTTGTGACGTGGATCAGTGGGGTCGCTAACACCTTCGGTAATACTATCGCCAACAACTGCTACCGTCAGTGGCTTTGGCGCTACAGACGCTGGAGCAGGGGAAGGTGAGGAGCGAGCCTGCATATACGCTAGGCTGATGCCAATAGAAAGAACGAGGACGATAAAGATAGCGAGACGTTGTTCTAATTTTCTCATCGATCCTCCGCTAATTACACATTAGTATTTTAGGTAAGCAAGCCGCGCTTGCTAAGCACCATATACTATTTTACCGCATTTAGAAGATACAGCAGCGAAGGGATGAGTTAGCCTAGCGCAACTTCATTGCACTAAATACCATAAATTGTGGGAAATGGCTAAAGCGAGCATAGTATGCCGGGTTGACCGTCTCCGCTTCTTCGATTGCTTTAGTTTCAATAAATTCATTTACCGTAAAGCCAGCGTCGCGCAGCAATCCAAAGTGCATACTTGGAGGACCAACCCAGAACTGCAAAACTTCACCCGAGGCGAAGGTTTCTGAATATTGCCCAAAGTCCGAATAACTGCCGTAGAGTCGGGGCGTCTCGTTGCCTTCACTATATCCGAGCAACTTCACCGATCGTCCCTCAAGCTCAATGCGCTCCGACGCCCAGCGCATTGGATGGGCGATTGAAAATTGAAACACGCCACCAGGTTTCAAGATACGCATCACTTCTTCATACACTGCACGTGGTGTTGCTGAATAATGCACTGTTAGGCTACTGTAAACGAAATCAAAACTTGCATCATCAAACGGCAGCTCATGCATATCACCAACGAGAAACTGGTGATCTTGATACGTGTCATTCGCCAGTCGAACTGACTCCGCTGACATATCAATCCCAGTCATACTCACACCACCAAAGCTTTCTAGTAGCATAGACTCTTCTCCCGTCCCGCAGCCAAGCATTAAGACACGCTTGCCGTGCAGGTCAGGAATAAGCCGCTTCATGGCTGGCTTTTCAACAAAGCGATGCGGCAGACTCTGACCAGCCTTAAGAGCAACTTGGCGGGCTGCAGCGTAGTGGTCGTAGTTATTCGCCTGAGTCATGCTCAACTCCTTGTTTCTTTTTTGCAAACAATCGCCACAGACCAAACAGCAGCGCTGACCAAAAGAGGATATTAATCATAATATTGATAACACTTAATGGCTGTTGCTCGGCAGTTGATTCTGCAAAGCCAGGATACTTTGGATCATTTTGACTGTAATGAATTGGTACAAACGTTGACGTACGCTTGTAGCTCACCGGAAAGCCATACTGACGATCTGTGATTGCACCTTTTGGTTCCATCCCAGCGTTACAGCCAGCAGCATGAATACAGAATGGCACGTTACGAATAGTCTGCGTCGAATACGTCAAAACGCTCAATAAGGCAGCGCTAATAATAAGTAGGAGACTGGCGATATACCACCGAGAAAGTAATTGTTTCATAGGATGAGTATACACCCACCCAGCACCTTAGCGCACAAAAAAATGGCGACAAACTGTCGCCATTAATATCCGCTAGATGCGTGAACTATAACTGGACGTTTCGTTGCCACACTGCGCGTAGCTGTCGAATAGCTAGCGTTGAGAGGAAATACCCCGTAGGCGGAACGATGGCATTAATCCATGGATTGTCGTTGCCAATTACAAAAAGGTAGACAAGCACGACGAGATAGGTCAGTACCATAATGCTTACTTTCCTCGTCCAGCTCGTCTCCCAACTTTTATCAGCACTCACACTCGAGTTACGCTGTTCAATCTTTTCAATTCGTTGTACTAAATCATCATATGAACTCATGCAATTATCATAGCAAACAAAGCAAAGAATTGAGACATAACAAAATACCAAATGATTTCACCGACGACATGCTGCGTGTAGAATGTTGTCGCCGAAAACTGCCACGGTAACTTTTTAACCCGAGACTAGGCCCTACGGGCGAGACTTAATAGTTGCAGCACCTTTACGTTTTTGACGGATCAAACCAATGACGGCAAGTATAAACAGTGAAGCGCTAATAATAATGCACACCGTAAAGGCAATAAAACGCAGTAGATCATGAAGGGCCATTTGTGGGATTAATCGTGTCGGAACACTCGCCACACCAATAAAGGCAGCCAGTAATCCAAAATAACTGCCAGTCATAAGCTTTTTATGTGAATCGATATTATGTCGAATGGCAGCGAAGAGCGCTAAACTCACGGTCAAAATAGTAAACACCGACAAAGCATGAAGGGGACTAAACGCACCTGGAATAATTGTTTGAATCCAAAACGAGCTAATGCAGACAAAGTACATACAGCCGATCCAGGTAAATCCAAGGATACGATGCAAAAGATCACCCTTCTTTTTCCGGATAAGATTAAATGCCCCAAAAAGGAGCGCGTAGGAGGCAGCAATGGCATGAACGATAATAAGGGGAGTCCAGTGATGTTCCATACAGGTTGCTTTCAGTATATCGCATCTCAAACGTCATCGACAAACCCAAAGGTGAATATTGTACAAAAGTATGACGACACTATTGACTTATTATAGTAATTATGCTAATATACGTGTATCAAAACTTGATCAGCAAGTTTGCAACTTTCTAGGAGTCATAATGAGCGCAATAACTAAGCTGCCGCTGTATGAGTACAACCTGGCAGCCGGCATGGAACCCCGCGTAGCCGCGCGCGATGCACGAGCAAAGTTCGTCATCCTGCAGGTCGTGTGGTTCAAACTGTGCATGTTGCTCATTGTCATGAGCAGCTTTGCATTCGTCGTCGCCAACCCGGCATACACCCATGTTTCCGGCCTTGGCCGACTCAATGTCATCGGATGGATGACACTGGTCGGCTTGGTGCTGACTACCTACTTTCCTCTCAAGGCTCGAAGCCGCGCTTTCTGGGGGACGTACGTCGTCATCCTGGGCATCGTCGTTTGGCTCATCACCCTGAGCTCCTAATCTCAACCCACTGCAAATAGCCCGCCGATTCGGCTCAATCTGATCATGTCAGACGTGAGTCTGCAATCAGCTTGAGCTCTTTCGGTGGGTTATTTTCTTATCTAAGACTGGTAGGCATTGCAAAATATACTAAAATATGTTATTATCTTTCCATCGTCTAAAAATAGACGTGCCACGACCAGCCCTAAGGGTGAGAATGTTTAGTTTTAAAGCTACTATCCGCAACAGCGCTACTAGCACCGAATACGTCCTCGAACATCCCGTCGACGGAGAGTGGAAGCTCTCCCATAACGGCCAAGAGATCCATCTCACGCGTGATCCGCAAATGTATCGCGACGGAGGAACGATCGAAGCAGAGTTCGATAACCACGACGGAGCCTCAGAAGAGCGTCAATCCCCGACATCTGTTCGGGAAGAGGCGGAAGATGGAACATGGACGTTCAGGGCCACGTTCCCACTAACCAACAAAATCTCTATCCCGCAGCAGCTTTTCCCCGTTACCAACCCGCCAGCTCCAACCGTCAACGGCGAGCAGTTCGAACTCATCGAGTGGTGGATCGGCGGTCAGCAACACCTCAACGGTGCGGTCATCAAGGCATAGACCGAGCAGTCCCATCGAAGTACTGAAGCTCATCAAGAGCTTCGAGGAAAAGAGTCGGGCATCGCTCGGTCTCTTTTCATATTTAGCCATCACCCATAGCAACTGGGGTATACTGTCGCTGAGATATGCCTCACCAGCAGAGAAGGTGTTGTATCGCTTAGACGGCAGTGGCGTCGAGGAAGAGACTATCACCAGTCTGCAAGAAGCCTGATTGGATCATTTGTTCACGAAAAGGATTTGTCTTCGCAAGCTCAGCGTAAACATATAATACGCCATGGTCATGTACCGTCTTTAGTAATTCATTCATAATTGCTGCGCCAATGCCACGACGGTGGTGGTTCGGACTTACTGCTAAATCGCAAATTACCGCATGGCGAACATTTCCTGTAAGACAAGCCATGCCAACTAACGCACCGGCCGCATCCCGCACACCGATAACTGCAAGTGACTGGTCGATACATTGCCACCAGCGCTCCGCCGTGTCGCTTTTCCAGTTAACTGATTCGCGCAGGGCAATAATCTCCAACGGGTCAATTTCCATTTTCGAGACAAGCGTATAGTGGTCGGGCAGGGTAGCAGTAGCAAATGCATTATGACTCATGCATTAATGATAGCAATAAAAATCATACCTGCAACCTAGAAGCAATCTACCACTAAATAGACTCGGCGATTGGCAGCCCCTTATACTTCATGGCAAATTCGTATACTAATTGCTCCGAGCGATACTCACTCTCCTTAAAGATGGCGGGGTTCATAAAAGCCACTTCGTCAGCATCTTCTCCGACGCCGAATTGTACATTGTCGATAGCGACATTAAAGACTAACCATAGCAGCCAGGCCTCCTGGCGCTCCATATACATCGTTGCACTATCAACAAGTGTTTCTTGAAATGGCGCCTCAATCAGCGCTTCTTCATATAATTCTCGCTGCAAGGCTTCGTGAACGGATTCACCGTGGTCCATACCACCACCAGGCAGGGACCATTGACTGCCGTTTTCTTTCACGACCAGCACTTCGCCGTTCTCATTACGAATAATAGCCTTTAGTGACACGCGATAAAATGTTGTTGGGTATTTTCCACTCATTATTTCATCATACCAGATGCGTGGTCTGCTGCGAGACTGTATTGATCACTTCGGGGGCACCCCTCGTAGCGGGCTCCTTTCATATCCCCCTCTTAGCCGTTACTCATGGAGGTAGGGCAAAGACAGTCATTGACATACCCCCATGGGGTATATACAATAAACGTATGAACGAATCAGCAAACAAAACAGCACTGCTTGCAACCCTCCACTGCTTGACTGGCTGTGCGGTCGGTGAAGTCCTCGGCATGATCCTTTCAACTGCCTTGCAGTGGAATACACTCTCGAGTGTGATCCTGTCAATTGCTTTAGCGTTTCTCTTTGGCTACACCTTTAGTACTGTGCCACTCCTTCGCGGCGGACTCACTCTTAAGAAGGCCCTGACGCTCGCACTCGCTGCCGATACCGTCTCTATTGCCGTCATGGAACTTGCTGATAACGGCTTCATCCTTATCGTCCCTGGTGCTATCCATGCAGGGCTGGATGCAACACTGTTCTGGATCAGCTTAGTCCTATCACTCATCGCAGCCTTTATCGCCGCCTTCCCAGTCAATAAATACTTAATTGCAAAAGGCAGGGGACACGCAGTGGTGCATCAGTATCATCACCAGCAGCACCACGACCACGCACATCATCACTAGGAGATAGCTATGCGACACGGATATTATGATTCAAAACCGGAACTCACGAAGCGCTTAAACCGCGCCGCAGGACAGATTGGCGGTATCGCTAAAATGATCGATAACGACACCTACTGTATCGACATCCTCACGCAAATTAGCGCCGTTCGATCAGCCCTGGACAAAGTCGCCCTTGAACTCGTCGCTGACCATGCGCGCCACTGTATGAGTGAAGCCGATCCCGCATTAAAAGACGAAAAAGCCGCGGAGTTAACCGCAGCCATTGGTCGTCTCATCAAGTAAGTGACAGATACTACTAGAAACTAAGCTTCAAATTCGTAGCGGATCAAGGAAATCAGTTGGGACGGGGACATGTCCGACTTCAGGACATGCTTATTAACGCCAAGTGTCTTTGCTCGCTCCAGCTCTTTACCAGCTGAGAGATTACTCATCAGTATAATCTTTGAAACTATGTCCTGCTCAGCCTTAACCTGCTCAAGAAATTCAATGCCGCTCATGACTGGCATCATAATATCCAGCAAAATCAGATCATAGTCATTACTGTGACATTTCTCCCACGCCACGCTGCCATTTTCCGCAAAGTCACACGCATATGGCTGCGTTGATAAGATAATTTCGTACGTCTCCCGTAGGATTGGATCATCTTCCACGACAAGTATTTTTCGCATATTACACACCCCTCGAGACACTAATAGTAAAGGTCGTGCCAACATCTGGTGTCGACTCTACTTTGATTGTCCCATGATGAAGATCAATCACTTTTTGCGCCCAATAAAGTCCCAGGCCACTACCTGGCACCTTATGAGATAAATCATTTGGAATGCGGTTAAACTTCTCAAATAACGTCGCCATATTTTCAGGGCTGATACCAACGCCCGTATCGGTAATTGTAATTATCGCCCGGTCGTCAACAATACTTGATGTGATAGACAGAACACCGCCATCTTCCGTGTACTTCGACGCATTATCTAAAATATTCTCAAGCGCCATGCGGTAATACTCTTCATCTACATACCCAAAGACAGGAGCATCCTGCAGGGCAAGGGAGATTACCTGACCCCGATCAGCAATAATCCCATTGTACTGCGCAATAAGGCTCCGAATAATCTCATTTAAGTCCGTCGTCTCAAGTTGCAGGACCACTTTGCCGGAATCGATTTGTGCTACTTTTAAGAGGCTGTTCACAATAGCAATTTGACGCTCATTACTTTCATAGGTCTTTTGGGCGATCTTTAAAATATTCTCCGGCACTTGACCTTCAAAGCCTTCAATAATTAGTCCGAGTAATTGCTTAATGGCCGTTGCCGGAGTACGCAATTGGTGGGAGGCGAGGGAAATAAAGTCATCCTTTGACTCATTTAACCGTTTAAGCTCTATTTGTTTTTCCTGCAGAATGACGTTGGCGTTTTTGAGGCGATCCTCGTTTTCCTTGCGCTCCGTTAAATTACGGGTCACTTTCGCAAATCCTTGCAGCGTGCCGTCATCATCGTAAAGAGCAGTAATAACGACGTTTGCCCAGAACTTACTCCCATCTTTTCGAATGCGCCAGTCTTCGTCTTCGACGCGTCCCACGCGCTTAGCAATTTCTAGCTCACGAGCCGGCTTGTTATCGAGATTGTCTTGCTCAGAATAAAACAATGAGAAATGCTTACCAACAATCTCATCATGCGTGTAGCCCTTATTCTTTTCCGCACCTTTATTCCAGGTCTGAATATACCCCTCTGGGTCCATGAAGAAAATAGCGTAATCCTGCACGTTTTCAACGAGCATCTTATACCGTTCTAGCTCCGATAATGTCTTTCGATGCTCATGCCGCAACTGTGCAGCTGCACTTGCCGTTGCGGGAAGTCGTTTGTCCGTCATAGTCAGCTCCACTTTAATACTATATCTAAATAATTATTCTACTTTATCAAGTATACACACTCTCGCCGTAGTAATGCTATTTCAACCAGAAAATAAGTCACATTTCATAACGCATCACGAGAAGGGAGGATAAAGCCCACACCAATATGCCTATACTTTCAAAACAAATTAAAATATGTCACACTAACAAAATCCGACACCAGTCGACCAATACCGCACCTTACAACCTGGAGGCATCGTGCCTGACCCCTATGCAAGTGAATCTATCAATGAGCAGTACGTCTTCGAACTAGCCATAAAGCCGCTCCTTGCGGTCACGAGAGGCACAGTCGTGCAACGCATTCCAACTGACCAGGCGAGCAAAGCTGACACCCAGTACCATGCCATCATCAACGTGTTTCCGCAGCAGAGTGCGTGGCTTGAAGAGCATCTCTCCCAGCGATCAGATGCGCTCGCTTGTGAATACGTCCGACTCAAGCTGCTCGAACGAGTTAAAGATCATCCGATCGCACTTCATGAGCTAGCGAGAGGCAATCATAGTCACGTCACGCTGCTTGCGCAGGCGACAATCCTTGAACAGCATCATGGCAGGGGTATCCTCGACGAACTGACCCAGTTCGACGTACAAAAAGTGACGTGTTATTTTGACGGGGAGCGCCGACGTTTTGTTGCACACTTCAATGCCAGCCACATCGCCCTCTAGCCCCGACACCGGTTGAGCTCCGCTCCCGCATCGTCGGGGCTCAACTTTTATAGCGGCACATATGTAGAATTCAACTTCCACAATTCACAATGAAGACATTATGAACTTTGGAAGCTGCCAGGCGGTAGATCGTTGCTTCACAGCAATGACCGTACCGCCTGGTGGCAGTTCTTCTAGCGACCGGGGAGAAGCGAGGGCAGTCGCCCTGCAAAATCCGTTTCAATCTGGGACAACTTCACCCGTCCAGCTTCAGCAACATCCACCAGCTCGGCGACGTCTTGCTCGAGCTGATCAAGGTCGGGAGAGCTTGAGAGCTGCTGATAGATCTCCGTCCGACGTTTCGAGACGGCGGGGGAGCCAAGCGAAGCGGCGTGCTCGCGGAGAAATGCTCCGACGTGCGCAACCCACTTTTCCGGGCCGAAGTCGGCACGCTGCGCGGCAAGAGACTGCCACCGTGCGGGCTGACTCTCAGCACCATCGTGAACGTAATAGCGCGTGGTATTCGTATCGTTGATATCCATCTGAAGTTCCTTCCGTAAGAAGAACTGCGTTGCAGGAGCGGAATTGCCCAGCAATGATATGTAGTATATAATAATTTTTATCTGAAGTCAACTGTCCTAAAACCGGCAAGCACGCTGATGAAGCTGTTTAGCCTAACCGTTTTTTCATCCGTACGAGCTGAATTTTACCCCAACGCTCGGCTTCTCCCGTTTCGATAAATCCATACCGCTCATAATACGCCTTCAGCCAAGGTGCGACAGACATGTAGTCAAGCTCGATCGTATCAAAGTTATTAGTGAGAGCGAGATCCTCAATTGCATCCATCACTTGCTCGGCAACGCCCTTAGCTCGATGCTCGGGAACAAGCGTCAGGAGACCAAGATGGAGAGCAGCACCACTCGGTTCAATATACACACATCCAACAATCCTATGGTGATATTGAATGACAAAGAAGCTAGTTCCTAAGATGCGCGCCTTCAAATGATCAAAGTTCGTCCGTAATTCGCCGCGAGCTTCATTCTGGTATGAATAGGCCTGGTTAATAAGTGCAACAAGCGTATCTACATCCTCAATGCTAGCCTTACGGAGCGAATATTCACCAAAAGCAAAGAAAGACTGCAGCTCAAAATTCATATACGCATTATAGCAAACACACTAATGCCATAGGAGAGCACAATGAAGTTCTTTGTACTTCTGTGCGCTATCGGCGCTCAAATTTCCTTTATTTTCCGTCGGTGAGCACTACGGAAAATGAGTCAAGCGACACGAGGCGACCATCGGCGAGTTCCTTTTTTGGGAATTGTTTGTTCTTGTTACTTGCACGAAAGGCAACTTCAACAGCACCCGCTTCCTCGAGGTTAATAATAGATTGATACGCTTTAATCGCTAGTAAACCATACGCTCGATGGTACTTGTGATGTCCGACTTTCTCGACTGAAGGTGTCGGTATGAGTCCATGGAGATAAGCGTCGGTCATACTAAGGTTTTGTGCAATCGGCGTATAAAAAATCTTTCCACCAGGCTTCAGTACTTTCATTGGTTCAGATATAGACTTTTCAAGTTCTTCCACTGACCGCGCCCAGTAATTAGTGGAATAGGTAACAAACACGGAATCAAAACTTTCTGGCGATAGCCCACTGCCAATTAAGTCGTAGCCGTCTCCCTGAAGTGGCGTAATGTTTGGTTTATCCGGCACGTCCGCTAGAACCTTTGCGTCGTAGTCTAGTGCGGTAATGTGTACTGATTTATCTTTTGCCACATCAGCAGCAAAGACGCCTCGGCCAGATCCAATGTCGAGAACGTTTTGTCCCCGCAATAATTTTGAGAGTTGTGTGGCTGAAACCCCCAACTTTACCGCCACTTCTTCTTTCGTGCGACCATCCGAGTAGCGCTTCGTGTCGCGAGAATTGGCGCGGATAGCTTCGTACCATTCTAGATCGACACTACTAATCTGCGTATCGCCATTAAAAGTTTCCGTAAGTCTCGCTATATCAGCAGCAACGCGCGCTCGCGCTGTGTGGTCGTCAATAATTTCGCTCATTATCTGATCAATATAAAATAATACGGATAAAACGTCAATATGCCTCAAGATGTAGGTCTGGATTATACAAGACTTCTATTTTGCCCGTAGTATATTTAATGTGATGTGATTTTAATATGATAACTATTGACAATATAGTCTTTGTAGTGTAATATATCCCCCAAGGTCTACTAAAATGGGTATACCTAGCTGGTTACCAGCTTCGCTCAGTGATTTCGGCTATAGAAATCACGCTACCTCGAAAGAGGCGCGCAAAATGGCCACTGGTCGCAACCAAAAGGGAATGAACAGCAGGAACCATCACGACAGCCTGAGCCAATCAGGCCAGAAGAACTACAGTTCCGGCGGTGGGCGTAGCACCCCGAAGTACACCATCAGCGACGCCATCATGGGTAAGAAGCCGCCCCAGACGGGGATCTTCGCCAAGCCCAAGAACTCCAACAGGAGCAACGGCAAGAAACCCTACGGGAGCTTCTAGCCTTTTGAGCGTTATCCCTGCCTCCCATCGGGGGGCAGGGATTTCTCATTTTTATAGGATATACTTACTACTATGATTACCAAACTTTATTCTTTCTACGACACACCCTTCGACCATGATGTATGTCATCTTTTCGAACATATCGTTCTTCGAGGTTTCTTACTCGAGCTCAATGCGCATGGCTACAACCGAGCATTCTTTGGCTGGCTTCGCGGTAATACGATTGATTCTACCATCTTCTTCGACCTTGGCGCCTATTCAGCTGACGTAGCTGCGCTTTTCGATAACTATCTTAAAACCTTAGGTAGCTTTGACCAAAAGACCATCGTCCAGTCGTTAGCACATATCGAAGCAGAGATGAGCTGCGTAATCACTGTTGTAGACAAAGCTTTACTCCTACGTCAACTCGATCAGCTGACACATATCGTCAGATGTGAAACTATTGACCCTAAAACATCGCTCGTCAAGAGTCCACTTCGTATAATACATAAGCCTGGTCGTTTTGAGGAAATTGCCGTATTAATCAATGTCTTTTCTAATTCTGAAAAAATACAGAAAGCCTTTCTAGGACTTCATCCAGCTATTTTAGATATTATACGAGACGCGGCCATTGACACGGAAGCCGCTTATCCTATCGGTAAATCAGCCATAGCAATTAACGATGACGGTATGGGTATTGCGTGGCGATTCAATATCAAAAAGAACGTTAACATAAAAGTACTTGAGGATGCTACTAATCAATATTTGAAAGCATTTGATATCGTAGAATATATAAAGCACATCAATCTATACCAAAATGCTATTTCTACTGACTCTTCGTATAGCACTAATTTAATACAATTCTATGAACAGACCGGTATTCGGGGCACGAGAGAAGAACTTGCGCAGCTTGCCACCGACGAGCATATGGTTGAAATCATAAAGAATATGACGGTTCGTTTTGCTCCGGTTGAGGGTAAGTTGAAAAAAATAGAATGGAATTATTAATTTCTGCTAAATGCCTTTGCTTTGGTGGGGGTTCGGATGCTCAGTTTTAAATATGAGCATAGAAAAAAGACTTAGGTCATTTGACCAAAGTCTTTTTTCTTGGCTAGGGGTAGTGGATGTGTTTCAGAAAAAGAACTTATTTAATTCGGATTACGATCTAGTCATTATCGAGCATAAGTAACCTAAGATCAAAACCACCGCGCTTCTCACGTTTCTCGTCTTGAATAGCTTTGACCTGCTCTGGAGTGAATCCTTTAACTTTTTCTAGTGCATCCAAGAGTTCGCGAAGATCAACTATCTCTTCGAGTAAATTGCTATCAGTTTCCGCAGATGCAAGCTCTTGAGCTTCTTCGGTTGCTTTGATTTTTAGAAAATCAATGTATTCTTCTAGCTCTAATGTTCTTACGTGAGCCTCTCTGCCAGTTGCCTGAATAATTTCAGGAATTTTATCACGTACAAGTTTAGGATATTCGTTTTCTTTAGATAGACTTGTCTCTGTATGCTCAAAACTCATATCGCTATTATAGCAAACGAAAAATGACAATCTCTCGTTATTTAAACATACTCATCTTGGCTAGGGTTAGTGGATGTGTTTCAGGACAATGCGCAAAGTAGTGAATTTTTCGTCAATATTTGCATACTGCCTGAGCGCGTTACGTATTAACGATAAATGACGTTTTCGTAGTTTTATTATTTCTGAAGAAACTTAAATGCGTGCGACCATTCATTGCGCAACATACCAGGTAGACACCACAGTATGCATAGCGGCTCGATGGCTCGCGCAGACTTGACGCCACCCATGTCTTGAGCTTCCCAGCCTACTGCCTTGAGCAATTCGATCACTTCGGCTTTAGCCTTGTCGCTATTCCCACAAATAAACATAGTAGGTGTTCCGTCCTTAAAGTCTGGGTTGATCATAAAAGCATTCCCGACACTGCTAAATGATTTTACGAAATTCGCTTCAGGAGCAATTTGCTGGATCCTTTCCATTAACGATTCATTCAAGTCGGTGAAATAATTCAAGACTCCTTCATCTGGCGGCGTGTCGGCAATCGGATTTGTCGTATCAATAATAGTTTTATTAGGTAGATAATCTTTAATACCGGCAATGATTTCCTCTGCTGCAGATCCTTTGACGGCTAGGATGATGATATCTGAATTTTTTGCTACATCTTGATATGTGCCGACTTCACCATTCCATCCATCAACCGCCACTGCTTTACGATTTGCGATCATTACATTGGAATAGAGGTCCTTCAGGCCATTACCCAAAGTTACGCCGACAACGCCTGATCCCAAAATTCCAATTCGTTTTTCCATATACCTAGTATAGCAAAAAGACTTCAGAGCTGAAGTCTTTAAAGCATAATCATCTTGGTTGGGGTAGCGGGATTCGAACCTAACTTAAGATGTCCGAGGTGCGGTACTTTGCGCGTGCAGACTTATGTATCAGCATGGCAGCAATACTAAGTCCAGCAAGCAGCGTTACGGGAAGCAACAAAGCTGCCAGAAGATTGTAACTTTCGGCTACAAACCCAATTACGGCCGGTCCTGCCATCAGTCCAATACTCCCGCAGGTGGAAACACGAGCAATAGCAACGTTGCGGTCACCACCAGGCAAGCTCCCGGCCATTGAAATGAGGATTGGAACAAGAACTGAAAGCCCTATACCGATTACACCAAACCCAAGGAGTGCAACAGGTACGCTCGGAGCAAGTAGGCCAATAGACAAGCCGAAGACACCCATCATGCCACCAGCAATTAAGGTCGGATGCTGGCCAATGCGGCGAATAACAAGATCGCCAGTCAGGCGGCCAATCGTCATACAGCCATTAAATATCATGTAGGCAAGCACGGCGACGAATGGATCGACGGCGTGCGCACTCTTCATATAAATAGCACTCCAATCAGCGATCGCACCTTCGCTTAGGTAACAAACAAAGATTAAGCTGCCAATAATAAGTACTTGGCGCCACCAGCGTGATTTGTGGTGCTTATGAGCTGTTTCAATAACTTCATGATCTTCCTCAAAGTCATATTTCATGACGTCAAATAGCTTTGTAATAAGCAGGGCACCGAGAAGTGATAACCCAAGGGCTACAAAGGTCAGGCTGAGCGGCACTGATAGGGCATGGGAAGCAAGGACGCCACCAATGGTCGCACCAGCCAGACCGCCCACACTAAAGAGCGCGTGAAAACTACTCATAATTGTCTTGGCGTAGGCTTTTTCAATATCAATAGCATGAGCATTAATCGCGATACCGGCAATACTCGTCAGTCCACCAAACAAAGCGAAAGCAAGAGCGAGGGCGACAAAATTACTGGCGAGTCCTATCACAATTAAGACAAGGGGGAAGACCGGTGCTAAGATCGCAATTAATAGCCGCAGGCCAAAGCGCTTAATTAATGGAGCGGCAAATTGCATTGCCACAAATCCGCCAAGCGAACAACAGAGCAGGGCAAGACCAAGCGCGCCTGGACTTAAATGGAGGTTCTCTTTAATGCGTGGAATGTTTGCAGCAAATGTTCCGCTTCCAACCCCCAACATAAAATAAACGGTCTTTGCCGCTATTCGTCCCCATAGAAGTTCTTTTTTACTGTGTTTAATTTTTGCCGCTGTCATTGGTTTTATCATACAGGATTTGTCAAGCGATTGCGAGCCGCCGCTCCCTCTATATAATTGACCGTCATTACGCTTATCCTTTATACTACAAGCACTTATGACAAGCTCGCACTCTTCACGCAAAGGATTCACGATCGTCGAGCTGTTAATTGTTATTGTGGTGATTGGGATCCTCGCGGCGATTACCATCGTGGCTTACAACGGTATTCAGTCTCGGGCTCGCACCACCCGACTGACAACTGACCTAGTAAATGCTGCCAAGCAAATGAGCGCCGCTAACGCGACAAACGGTAGCTATCCAACAACGTTCCCAAGCGACCTTAAGTTCGCGAGTGACGTCGGTATGTCCCTTGCTTCAACCGGCGACCCAAACACTTTTTGTATCAATGCCCAACTCGCTCAATCTGGCGATCCACTACGTATGTACTATGATTCCGGCAGCGGAGGAACCGTGTCGCCAGGCGTCTGTAGCGGGGCAGTGATTGCCGGCTCAGAATCTGGCACCACTAAACCAAATCTTATTAGCAACCCTGAATTCTCAAGTGGCTGGTCAATGAGCCTTTCTGTCGCCGGACAAGCGATGACGACTCGAGCTGGTGCGGCCAGCGATCCGTATCCAACCAAGCCTGTCCTTATCTGGACAAATGACGTGTCTCGCACGACCAGCTGGGCAGTGATTGCAGGTGGGGTTAACTACAGCCAAATTCAACTCGGCAAGACCTACCAAATGACTTATTGGATTCGAAAAACTGGTACCGGCTATACCGGCACAGCAAACGTATTTGGTGTTATGGACGGTGGCACGACAAACAAAGCAATTAATACCGGACCAACCCAAACAATTAATACCACCTGGACGAAAGTCTCCGGCACAGGGACTGCCATTGCCAATGCCGTGTCTAGTAACCGCACCTACATTGGTGTCTCCACGGCATCATTTCCAACAACTGGGTGGACTCTCGAGCTGCAGGGCTTCGAGCTTACCGAGCAGTAAACCGTACCGCTAACCACCCTTACGCTAATCGCGCTATACTAGTGATATAGCAAGATGAAGGAGGGCTTATTATGATACAAGCACGAGATTTCACTGACCTTAAGGCATTATTTTTTAACGGGACTCTTAAAAAGTCTCCAGCTGCCAGCAATACCGACGGCCTCATTAGCGCCAGTAAACAACTCATGGAATCCCTTGGGGTTGGCGTCGAAGTTATTCGCACGATCGACCACGATATTGCCTCGGGTATTGAACCGGACATGCGAAAGGCGGGCTGGGCAAGTGATGCCTGGCCAGACGAAATTTATCCAAAAGTTCTCGCGGCAGACATCGTCGTCGTCGCCGGCCCAATTTGGCTGGGTGATAACAGTTCGCAAACGAAAAAGCTCATTGAACGTCTCTATAGTAATTCAAGTGAGACGAACGAAGCAGGGCAGTGGATCTATTACGGTAAGGTGGGAGGCTGCCTGATTGACGGCAATGAAGACGGCGTGAAGCACTGCGCTATGAATATTCTCTATAGTTTGCAGCATATCGGCTTCACCATCCCTCCGCAAGCTGACGCCGGCTGGATAGGGGAGGTAGGGCCAGGGCCAAGCTATCTCGACGAAGGGTCGGGCGGTCCAGAAAATGACTTCACGAATCGCAACCTAACCTTCATGACCTACAATCTCCTCCATACCGCCCGGCGACTGAAAGACGCTGGCGGCATTCCCGCATACGGCAACGTTTCAGAAGCGTGGACCAACGGCGAACACTTTGGGTTCGTTAATCCTAATCTAAAATCCTAGTCTCTTGTCTTTTCCTTTTGACGCTATATTGCTCATGCTTTATACTTTTAAGCAACATGTGGGCACCAAAACAAAAACAATCTGGCTTTACCATCGTCGAACTACTTATTGTGATCGTTGTCATTGGCATCCTCGCCGCCATTACCATTATTGCGTTCAATGGGGTGCAGCGCCGAGCATACGAAACTACTCTCCAAAGTGACCTCCGCCAAGGAGCTAAGCAGCTCGCCCTCGACTACGCACAAAATAACGCCTACCCAACGAGTCTTACCGCAGCAAACAATGGTAACGGCCTCAAGTCTAGTAGTGGCACCACTTTCCAATATAGCTACAATAACAATACTAACCCAGCATCATTCTGCTTGGCTGCTACGTCGGCGCGTAGTGACGTTTCTGGCTATAGCATCAGTACCACTAACGACCTTTATAAGGGCGCCTGTACCGGACTACTGGCGAGTTATTTCACTAACAACTCCTTAACGGGCACGCCATTTGTCCAACAAATGGAATCTCCAGTCGATTTTAACTGGGGTTCAGGGTCACCAGTCACCGGTATGGGTGTCGATAACTTTTCCGCCCGCTGGACAGGTTATGTTACGGCGCCGACCTCTGGCACTTACACTTTTGCTATCACCTCCGACGATGGTGAACGGCTATACGTCAACGGCAGCCTTATTATTGACCACTGGGTCCCTCAGGGGCCGACAACCTGGACGGCAACCGTCTCGTTGACGGCCGGCCAGAAAGTGCCGATTACCTATGAAATGTTTGAAAATAGCGGCGGGGCAGTAGCAAGACTCGAATGGATAGTACCCGGAGGAACGCAAGTTGTCATTCCAGCAAGCGCCTTATCACTCACTTAATAGTAAAGAAAAATAAAAGAATTTGATTATTTCATGAGCACCCTACCAACCACTCACCGATCAACCTTTAGCGCGCGCAGTCGCGGTTTCACGATTGTCGAGCTGTTAATTGTTATTGTCGTGATTGGTATCTTGGCTGCTATTACAATTGTGGCCTATAACGGCATTCAAGATCGTGCCCGCACAAGCTCCGTCACCAGCGCCCTCACGCAGGCATCAAAGAAGCTCGCTGTGTATCAAGTCGACAATCCGGATAGCTATCCAGTCGATCGGACAGCACTTGACGCTGTTGGCGTCAAAGATAGCCAGGCTGTTAGCTATCAATACACTCGTACCGCCGGCCCACCGGACTCGTACTGCTTAACCGCGACGACAGGATCAACCTCATACCGACTAAGCTCAAGCTCATCAACAGCAGTGAAGGGTGGTTGCCCGGGTCATGGTGTCGGTGGTGTCGCGGCTATTACCAACCTTGCGACGAATCCATCATTTGAAACTACCTCCGGTACCGTTAACGGACAGCCCGGTCTTGCTGGAATTGCCGGGCACCCAACAAACGGTTCGTTTGCTTACCAAACGAGTAGCTGGGCACAATTCGGCACCTCGTCCGTCCAAATCACCCCGTCAACCAACGGTAGTGTCGATACCTTTGCGCAAATACCAACCAGCTGGTTTAACTCCGCCATGCAGCCTAATGCCAAGATCTCAGTTGCCGCTTACCTTCATATGCCACAAGCAGGCAGTGCGACACAAGACGGCCGTGCTCGACGCATCCACCTAGTTGTTAATGCCACCTCAGGTACTGTTATTCTCCAAACCAATGCTGCACCAAATGCCGCTGGCACGTATCTCGTTAGAGGCGTCCTCACCGTACCAAGTGATTTCTTGTCCCTTAGCTTCGCCCGACTATATAACGGTCACAGCGACATTAATGTTCAGTGGGATGGGTTAACCGTCGTTGCCGGCGATTATCCTAATCTCGTCCCACAAGATGGCAGTTCGACTGACTGGACATGGAACGGCGCAGCTAATAACTCAACTTCAACAGGACCACCAGCATAATGAGCACCCAGCGAAAACAACTTGGTTTTACTATTGTCGAACTCCTCATCGTCATCGTGGTGATTGGGATTCTCGCGGCCATTACGATTGTTGCCTATAACGGTATTCAAAACCGTGCCCGCGCCAGTGCTTCGTCGAGCGCCGCCGCTCAAGCAGCAAAAAAGCTTGCCGCATTTGCCGTCGACGGCAATGGTTACCCCGCAACTCTTGCCGCCGCTGACATCCAAGACAGCGCGAGTACAACATATCAATACACCGTCAATAACAGCGCAAACCCAGCAACCTACTGTCTGACCGCCACAACTGGCACGAGTTCCTATACGGCTAGCTCCACGAATCCAGCACCTACTGCTGGGGCCTGCGCCGGCCATGGGGTAGGAGGTGTCGCACCTATTACTAACCTAGCAGTTAACCCGAGCTTTGAAGCAAATACTAATACAACTAACCCCGCTAACGGCGCAACCATTACCCGCCAAGCTAGCTCTGCCATTTTCGGCAGTTACGGGCTCAGTGTTAGCGCACCAGCAAATGGTATTGGCGACTCAGGCGTCAGCCTTCCTAATGGCAGCATGACTGCCGGCACAACTTACACGTTCTCCGCGTCTGTCCGCTCACTTGTCGATACCAGTTACCGCATTAGCGTGCAGGGAAGCTATGGTGTGGGTAACAGCCCAGTTACCGCTTTTACAACTGGGGAAGTGAAGCGACTCTCCACGACCGTCACGGCAACTGGCACGGGCCGCCCAGCCGTGTACATCCTCCGCAGTAATGGGTCACTCGTCACTAACTTTGACGTTGATGGCGTCATGCAAACAGAAACCTCAACCATCTATAACTTTGCCGATGGCACGACGCCAAACTGGATATGGAATGGCACAACCCATAACTCAACTTCAACAGGATCACCCGTCTAATGCATACCTACCGAAAACAACGCGGCTTTACCATTGTCGAACTTTTAATCGTCATCGTTGTCATTGGCATCCTTGCTGCGATTACGATCGTGGCTTATAACGGCATTCAAAGTCGAGCGCGAAGTGCGACGCTGACATCCGACCTGACGACTGCCGCCAAGCAGTTAAAGATGGACCAAGTGACTAATAACCTCTATCCCGCTACTGTCGCGCAGGCAAATAACAACAGTGGACTGCGAGCAAGTGCCGGCACGACATACTCATACACCGTCAACAACACCACCAACCCTCAAACCTTTTGCCTTAGTGCAACCAATGGAACTCAGGTGAGCTCAATTACGCAGGACTCAACCGCGCTACCAGGCGGCTGCACCAACCTTGCGCTTGGCGCCGCCAGTCCAAATGCACTCATTACCGATGGCGTCACTACTTCAGTTCCATATTACGACGGCGGGTCGGGGCTAAAATCAATCACCGTCGACCTTGGCTCGGTTCAAAACGTATCGGTTGTTAAAGTCTGGCACTACTATAATGACGGCCGGACTTACTATGCAACAAAAACCGAAGTCAGTGCCGATAACAGCAACTGGACAACCGTTTTCGATAGCGCCACGAGCGGCACCTATGCCGAAAGTGCAAGCGGGAAAACAACTTCCTTTGCCACCCAGCCTGTCCGCTATATTCGCGATACAAGCAATGGCTCCTCAACAAATATTGCCAACCACTGGACTGAAATTCAAGCCTACTAATGCCAGCTACAACACACCATGAGCTGATTGCACGTACACCGCTCATGCTTTATACTTTTAAGCAACATGTGGGCATCAAAACAAAAACAACAAACTGGCTTTACGATCGTCGAGCTGTTAATTGTTATTGTGGTGATTGGCATTTTAGCGGCTATTACCGTAGTCGCATATAACGGCATTCGAAGTCGCGCAACTGACGCCTCCGTTCAAAGTGACCTTGGCCAGCTCGCGAAACAATTTGGCTTATTTTACGCTAGCAACGGCGTATACCCAAGTTCACCAACAGACCTTCAGGTGCTAGATGTAAACATTAATAAAAGTGCATATTGGCTCGATGCCGCATCACCGTACAACCTAGTACCTTGCGTCACAGCCGACTTGCAACAGTATTCAATTACAGCCATCCCAATCTCAGGAAAGCGGCTATACGTGACAAACGGTGGCGGTGTACAGGAATATACCGGCGCCACTGCGTGGACGGGTGCCAGTAACTACGGCCCAATGTGCGCAAGTACTCTCAGTGGATCGGCAGTCATATCAAGTGGGTCAGGCTATGCCGGCTCATGGCGGACGTGGACTAATGGATAGTCACAACAGATCTCACCCGCGCGCCGGGTTTACAATCGTGGAGCTCCTTATTGTCATTGTCGTCATCGGCATCTTAGCTGCCATTACAATTGTTGCCTATAATGGTATTCAAAACCGCGCTCGTGCTAGTGCCGCATCCAGCGCCGCCTCACAAGCAGCTCAAAAAATTGAAACGTACGCCGTCGACGGCACGGGATATCCGGCAGATCTTGCGACTGCTGGCATTACTGATAGCAGCAGCACAACCTATCAATACACGGTCAATAACTCCGTCACACCTGCGACGTACTGTTTAACTGCCACGACAGGGACCAGCTCGTATATGACCAGCTCAACCAACTCAGCACCTACCGCTGGCGGCTGCGCCGGCCATGGACAGGGTGGGGTAGCGCCAATTACAAACCTTGCAGCTAATCCAAAGGGAATCAGCTCAACCTCAACAGGGTGGTTCCGTCCACTGGTGGCCGGCGATATGCCGACTTCATCCAACGTCACCTTTAGCGGACGCAGTGACTGGAACCGTATTGCCTATAACGGCACTGGTAACTCAACCGCCCGTTTGCGCCTGCCACTAGCCTCACTTACTAATGGTGCCTCATATACCACCTCAGTACTGCTAGGAAACAACAATGCCAGCGCCATTACGGTTACTTTTGACTTATGCGACCAGGGCGTAACATCAGTCGTACTGCAAGCTGGTGAAGTTAAACGCTTCTCCTTTACCGCATCGAAAGCAACTTATGATGCCACATATAGTTTCGTCGATCTCTCTTTAGGTACTCAAGCTGTCGGCGTCCTGGTTAATGAAGCCATCGTCACAGTAGGAACGTCAACCTATAATTATGCCGACGGCAATACTACTAACTGGGTCTGGAACGGCACCGCAAATAACGCAACTTCAACAGGACCACCAGTCTAATGAACCGCTTACGTACTCAACGCGGGTTTACAATCGTCGAGCTGTTGATCGTCATAGTCGTCATTGGCATCCTCGCGGCTATTACGATCGTGGCCTATAACGGTATTCAGCAACGCGCCCGCAATTCAGCGGCCATCGAAGCTGCCTCTCAGGCCACCAGAAAACTTGAAACCTTTGCCGTTGATGGCACGGGGTATCCCGCCGACCTTGCAACCGTTGGTATTGCCGACACTGGCAACACAACATACCAATACACCGTCAATAACAGCGCAAACCCAGCAACCTACTGCCTGACCGTTACCTACGGAACAACTTCTTACATGGCAAGTTCAACCAGTCCGACACCGACTGCCGGCGGCTGCGCCGGCCATGGACAGGGCGGGGTAGCAGCCATCACTAACTACATCCTCAACCCGTCGTTTGAGGGTGGGACAGCAGCAAACGGTGGCAATATTTCAGCCAGCGGTGGATCGCCGTCTGTAGCGAGCACCGGTGGAGTCTCTGGTACGCGCTTCCTCCGCTCCACATTTACCGACGTCACTACACTTGGCTGGGGGCAGCATAGCGCCAGCGTTCCAACCGGGACGTACACGGCATCATTTTACGTGCGCTCGGATATTGGGATTAAATTCCAGCCATATCTCCAAGGTACTGCCGCGAAAACGACCACGGCCACGAGCGGTATCATTACCGTCCCAGCAAATACCTGGGTGCGCGGCTGGACGACGGTGAACGTCACCACCGCTGGTACTATCCAAGTTGGAGGCTACTTCGTCAAAGATGTCGCCACGCCAACGACAAGTGATTACATTGATTTCGACGGTTTCATGCTGACAAGCGGGTCATCACTTCCAACCTACGCCGATGGCACCTCGGCGAACTGGACCTGGAACGGCACGGCAAACGCCGCCACCTCAACAGGACCAGCCTCATAATGCGTATTCAACGACCCGTCAGACTCTACGCCGCACTGGCACTTATCCTTGTGCTTAGTATTAGCTACGCTGTATTCCGCCAGTTTAATCCAAACATAGGGTTTGCCTATTACGAGCCGACATACCTACCGCCACATGTCTCCATCAAAGCTAAGCTCATCAGTATGGGCCATCCGGGCCCTATCGCCGTTGAGCAAAACTTCCGCACAGAAGACTGGGTCTATTCGATTCGCGAAGTTAAGGCCGAGACGGAAATAGGCACCGCCGATCAGGACTACGACCCAACAAGCGTCAAACCAACGTGTAATATTCAGACGTCGCCCGCCAAGATGCGCTACCGCCTCTGTCATTGGATAGATTATGGACACATTGATGTCCACGAGATTATGTTTAGAAAAGGCGACACATTCATCACTGTCATGATGCCGACCAGCCTTGATAATCCTCTCCGCATGACCGACATTGATCACTTTGTTGATTCGTTTGAGAAGAAGAGTACGATCGGCTTGCCAGTCCTCCGACTCTCAGGTGGCGCATAGGCGCCCGATAACCTCTGGCAATTCGGCGACGCACCCCTCGCCGAACTCGACAAGCTCTCGACCATCCATTGACACTGATTGAAAGCATAACCTATACTGAGAGCATCCATGTGGGCATCAAAACAAAAACAACCAGGCTTTACGATTGTTGAACTCTTAATCGTCATTGTGGTTATTGGCATTCTCGCCGCGATTACTATCGTCGCGTATAACGGCATTCAAGCGCGCGCCCGGGTGAGCGCCATAACGAGCGATCTTATTTCCGCTTCGCACGCCCTTAAAGCCGATCAAGCGATCAACACCACGTATCCCGCAACATTAGCTGCAGCAAATAATGGCAAGGGGATTACGCCAGGTAGCAATACCACCTATCAATATGATACGACCAATAACGGCACCGGCTTCTGTCTCACCGCCACTAATGGCACCACTGTTTATCACGTCGACAATACAAACAATCCTGGCTCAGGTGCCTGCGGTATTCATGGCGGAGCAGTAACCGACGACCTCGTCGCAAGCTGGAAGTTTAATGGTAATGCCAACGACTCAAGTGGCAGCGGCCTTAATGGCACTGTCACTGGGGCAACCCTCACGACAGGGAAGAATGGAATTGCCAGTAGCGCTTATACCTTTAACGGTGTCGACCAATACGTAAACTTCGGTAACAGCGCCAGCTTTAGTCAGCCAAACATTACCTTCGCAGCCTGGATTAAACCAGCCGTTCTTAGTGGCTACCAAAACATCCTCGCAAAAGAGCTGCAATACAAGTACCGCCTCAACGGGGCAAACATTGACGTGCTCGTCAGTGCCAATGGCACGGCATGGACAATCGTCAATACGACGACCGCAGGACTTGTGGCTGGCACCTGGCAACATGTTGCCGTCACCATTAGTTCAAACCCCAACCAAATTACTGTCTACAAAAATGGGGTGCAGTTAAATAGCATCTCTTACGCCGGACCCATTACGGCATTTAACACCCGCAGCCTCTACGCCGCCACCCATAGTCCAAACGCGGAAATGTTCAATGGCGACATGGACGACGCTCGAGTGTACAGCCGTGCGCTCAGTAGCGCGGAAATTCAATCAATCTATAACAGTTCGGATCTTTAATCATGCAGACGCGTCGCGCCGGCTTCACCATTGTCGAGCTCCTGATTGTCATTGTCGTTATCGGCATCCTGGCTGCTATTACCATTGTGGCGTATAACGGCATCCAGGGCAGGGCACGTGATAGTCAGCGCGTCTCCGATTTAAAGTCGATCGTGAAAGCCTTAGAAATTTATAAGTTAAATAACGGCGCGTATCCAACTCCCGTATCAACTCCCAATGCCTCAAGCTGGGAAGTCAGTACCGATGGTAACGGCAATGCGACAAACTTCCTATCGGCGCTTGTTTCTAGCAATGGCGTCAGTAAAATTCCCATCGACCCAGTTAACACCGGCACCGCACTTAATCCAAGCGTTAATAGCAGCACCTACGAATACTTCTACTACGTCTACCCAGCAGGCACCAATGGCTGTGACGCCACGCGCGGCGCCTTTTATGTACTTGGCGCCACGCGCATGAATAGCATTGCGAGCGGGCAAACCTTCAGTGGCAGTCCAGGCTTTAGTTGCTCGGGCCGTGACTGGGCGGCAAATGGCGCATGGGTCACCGGCAACTACGTGAATTAATCTGTTAGCTACAGACGTTATACACTCTTTATGCACTACCGACGAATTACCCTCATGCTTTTACTATTGACGGCTATACCGACCAGCGCGCTATACTAAAGAAGGTCATGTGAGTACTGGTGGAGCACCTTTTTACTTACAGACTAACTAACCAAATAGTCGACATACACACTAGCCGCTTACAGGCCAAGCGTCCCTGCCGCACTACATATTCAAAGGCTACTTCAGGTGATACAGCAAATAGCAGGCGGTGCTTATTTGTCTCCTCGTAGTTTACTCATAAATCCGCAGCTGACCATCTTTCTTGTTGTCAGTTTTTTTATTTACCAAAAATAAATCAATCACAGTCTCGAGGAGTAAGAATATGAACCAATCAACAACTATCAACACCCCAGTAACCATCACTGCAATGGGATTCGGCCGTGACCTTCGTGCCTACCCACGTCGTATGGAATACGGTGGCACCAGCTACCAGTTCCTTGACGCCGGTATCCGCACAGTCATTCGCAGCGGAGAGCGTATTGCGCAGATCCTCACAATGAGTGACGGCGCCAACGATTACCGTCTGCGTACCGACAACCAAGGTGGTAGCTGGACGCTTCTTAGTATTAGCTAGGGAGAGAAGATAGATAAAAAAGAGGACGAACTTCGTCCTCTTTTTTATTGTTTCGTTGACGCTATTCCGGTCGTGCTTTATACTTCTAACCAGCTATGTGGGCATCAAAACAAAAAGGCTTTACTATTGTCGAACTCCTCATCGTCATCGTGGTGATTGGAATTCTCGCGGCCATTACTATTGTTGCCTACAACGGTATTCAAGCCCGTGCCCGGGTCAGTAGCGTCTCGACCGCACTCTCTCAAGCGGCACAAAAACTCGCCGTCTATCAAGTCGATAATCCTGATCTTTACCCAGCCGATAAAACGGCTCTTGGCGCCCTTGGCGTTCAAGATGGCGGTAACGTTACGTTTGAATATACTCGCACAAGCAGCACACCAAATACATATTGCCTGACAGCCACCAATGGCACGACAAGCTACAAGATTTCAAACACCAGCACCACACCGACTGCTGGCGGCTGCCCGGGACATGGACAAGGTGGGGTTGCTGCTATTACTAACTTGATGCCGAACCCGTCGTTTGAAAATACCTTAACTGGCTGGAACAACGGCATGAAGACAGGGGACACCGCTGCCGTCTCAACGACCCAAGCGTACTCGGGTACCTATTCGCTAGCATTGACCGCCGCTTCCAATACGGTCGATAGTTACTACGAAGATCAGATTGCTATTCAGCCAGGCACGTATACTGTCAGCGGCTACGCCTACCTGCCTAATAACGGGGCAACCTTTAGTAACCGCGATGCTATGTTCTACAATGTCAGCGGCTTGTCGGTCTCTCCCGGAACCGTTACCTACAACCGCTCCCTTATTAACCAGTGGCAGCGTGTCAGCACCACCTTTACGACGACCACTGCTGGGACAATTGGCGTTCGGTTCTATACGCCAAATGGCACGAGCTACTTTGATGGTATTATGTTAACCAGCGGCAACACCGTCTACACCTACGCCGACGGTAGTAGTCCAAACTGGATATGGACCGGCGCAGTTAATAACTCGAATTCAACAGGACCGCCACTCTAATGAAACGATCAACTACTGGTTTTACTATTGTCGAACTCTTAATCGTTATCGTCGTCATCGGCATCTTAGCGGCTATTACTATCGTGGCCTATAACGGCATACAGGACCGAGCGAGAGCAAGCAGCGTCTCTTCGGCGCTGACTCAAGCCGCGAAGAAACTCGCCGTCTATCAAGTCGACAATCCAGATCTCTACCCAGCCGATAAGGCTGCACTAGATGCAATAGGCGTCCAAGATACCGCCACTGTCAGCTATCAATACACCCGCACCTCAAGCACGCCAAATACTTACTGTCTGACTGCGACGACTGGCACGACAAGCTATAAATTATCCAACACCAGCGCAATACCAACCGCCGGCGCCTGCCCAGGTCATGGAGCAGGGGGTCTGGCTGCAATTACCAATATGATTCCAAATCCAAGCGTAGAATCAAATACCTCAAGCTGGAATACAATCGGCACTGCCGTCCTCGTGCAATCAACTGATTTTGCCTACTCTGGTACAAAATCAATGAAGGTGACGCCAGGGACAACGACCTATACCGGCGTTGGCTTTACTATTCCGGGCACAGTCGGTACGCAGTACACATATAGTGCCTACGTCTATTCACCAACATCTCAAACCATCAACTTCGCTGCCGATGGGCTCGGCGTGAACACTGCGGCAACCGTCGGGCCAAGCTGGCAACGATTTACCCTGACAGGAACAAAAGCCAGCGGCAGCGGCTTGTTCGTCCGCGCCACCGCCGCTAACGCACCAATCTTTTACGTTGATGCTGTCATGTATACCGAAGGACCAACCACATACACCTATGCGGATGGTAATAGCTCAAACTGGGTCTGGAACGGAACGACAAACAACTCCACCTCAACAGGCTCACCATTATAATGATTCCTTCTCATCGACGCAGCGGCTTTACTATTGTCGAACTCCTCATTGTGATTGTCGTCATTGGGATCCTGGCGGCCATTACTATTGTGGCCTACAACGGCATTCAAGACCGCGCGAGAGCTAGTAGTGTTTCCAGTGCACTTTCCCAAGCCGCCAAGAAACTTGCCGTCTATCAAGTTGATAATCCCGACCAGTATCCCGCTGATAAAGCAGCTCTTGATGCGCTTGGTGTGAAAGACACCAATGACATCACCTACCAGTACACCCGTACCTCCAGCACACCAAACACCTACTGCCTGACAGCCACCAATGGGACGACAAGTTACAAGATTTCGAGTAGCGCCAATGCGCCAAGTGCTGGCGGCTGCGCCGGTCATGGGGTAGGGGGACAGGCGCCAATTAGGAACCTTGCTATTAACCCAAGTGCCGCCACAGCAAGCACGTACTGGTCAACCAACACTGCCAATAGCAGCACGTCTCGTGACGCCACAGAAACACGAACCGGTTCACTAACGACAGGTAGCATTCGCACTTCCGTCGCCGTCGCTGGTAGCGCCTCAACGCAGCTCTGGGACGGATCAACGACACCACTCGTCCCAGTCACACCTGGCGACACTATTACTATCTCTGCCTGGGTCAAAGCGTCCGTTGCCGGACGTACTATGAATATCACCGATCGCTGGCGCAATACCTCACTGGTCGAATCAGCCCCGGCAAATGTTGGCCCGAGTATCACGACAAGCACCACTTGGACCCGCGTCAGCTTCACGACAACCGTCCCCGCAGCGGTGAATTACAGTCATATCTCGTTTTACTTCAATGGCCAAGTAGGCGATAACTGGTGGCTCGATGACGTCATGGTGACACGAGATGGCACGGTGTATAACTATGCCGATGGCGCCTCGTCAAACTGGGTATGGGATGGAACACCAAATCTTTCCACATCTACCGGCCCTGCGCTCTAGCCCCAAATATAGCTGACGTACAATAAGTCCGCAAAAAGTCTTGTCTTCGTTCCGGAGTCCATGCTTTAATAAAGGCACCTTGACAGAGAGAAGGTGATACGAGTGTCAAATTACGCTCAGGTAAGGAAAGTAATTGTTCCAACGACAACCGTGAACGTTGACGGGGTGGCAGTTCCAGTGCCCGTTAGTCACGCCGAAGCTGAGCTGGCTCATTTCCGCCAACAGCGCATCGAAATTCAAGCGAAGATCGACACCTGCGACCCGGACGATGAGGTGACGCTCAAGCGCTACGAGCGCGAACTCGTGTTAAACGAATGTAACATTGAGCGGTACGCACATCCACTGCATGCATTCGCACCACACCTGTATCCGCCCGTCGGCCATGATCTCTAAAAGGTATTCCCTCGCACCCTCTGTCACCAGCGCGCCATTAGGTACCGCGGCAGAGGGGCGAGGCCCTTTTATTTTAGCTTGCGTATTCACCTTAATTTCGTCATAATCATGCATAAGCAGAATATTACATAAATAGGGGGCAGTCGCATCAAACCACTCACGTTGACACGCTTTTGGCATCGCCGTATATGCGAAGCGATTATGTTAGTGTCGTCTATTATTCTGGCACTCTATTTCTGGGCCTACTTCGCCGATGTGAATGACATTGGCGCCGCATTACTCGTTAGTGACACCATTGCCATCATGGCAGCCGCCGCCTTTGTCACCGGCTTTATTTCCTATCTCTGGGCACCAAAAAAATATATCTTCTGGGGCTCATGGACCGCGTTTATGATCCTTGTCGTTACCTCAGCGGCACTCATCCTCAGTACGGGCGATAGTTCATCACCATTTATCGCACTATGGATGGTTGTTGGTGTCTTTGCTGGCGTCTTTGGTATCTACGGATTACTCCCGCTCTTTCTTGCTTTAGCTGTCTTTATCGTCTGGCTTTTTACTAACGGTGCACTTAATCGTGAATCAATTGTTGCTGTCGTTCTCGCAGGGGAGTTACCACTCCTTATTAGCTACCTTATTTGGCACACCAAATCAGCGAATGATAACTCCACTGACCGCGCCTACCGGGATCTTGCCTCGGAGTTAAATCAAGTCGCTAATAAGTCCGAAGTCGTCATTAACGCCATCGCTGACGGGGTAGTTGCAGTGAATAGCCAGGGCGTTATTCAGCTCATTAATCCCGCTGCCCAGCAGATTATTGGGTGGGGTAAGCAAGATGCGCTCGCACTTAACTACAAGTCCGTATTAAAGCTCGTTGATAAAAATGGCGCTGAACTGACGCCAGCTAATGATCCGGTCGCTGAAGCACTGGCCACCAACAAGCAGGTGACGACTAATACATTGTCGCTCCTCACGAACTCTGAAAAGAAATTACTTATTTCCATTAACGTGTCGCCGGTCGGGCAACTTGGGGCGGGGGCGATTATTGTCTTTCGTGATATCACCAAAGAAAAGTCCGAAGAGCGGGAACAAGCTGAATTTATCAGTACGGCAAGCCACGAAATGCGCACCCCAGTTGCTGCCATTGAAGGCTACCTCGGCCTCGCGCTTAATCCTGCAACCTCAACCATTGACGATAAGGCTCGTGATTTTATCAATAAGGCACATGAGTCCGCTCAGCACCTTGGCCGCCTCTTCCAGGACTTACTTGACGTCTCAAAGGCAGATGACGGTCGACTGTCAAATAATCCAAAGGTCGTTGACGTCGTCGCCTTTACTCATGACATCATCCAAGGACTCAAACCGCGTGCCGATGAAAAAGGGCTACGCACTCTATTTAAACCTCTACCAGACGATGCCGCAGGCGGGGAACGTCGCTTAAGCCCGGTCTACTACACAAATGTCGACAATGACCACCTCCGTGAAGTCATTGGAAACTTAATCGAGAATGCCATTAAATACACACTCCAAGGTGATGTCGTCGTTGACGTCACCGGCGACACAGACCACGTCACAATTAGCATTAGCGATAGCGGCATTGGCATTCCTAAAGAAGATCAAGCTCATCTATTCCAAAAGTTCTACCGCGTTGATAACAGTGAGACGCGCGAAATTGGCGGTACTGGTCTTGGGCTCTATCTTTGCCGTCGCCTCACAGAAACTATGAATGGTCGTTTATGGGTTGAAAGCGAATACAAGAAGGGGAGTACGTTCTACGTCGAATTGCCGCGCACCAGCCACGAAGATGCGATGCATATGATCGAAGCAGCCAGTATTAAAACCGAAGCACAGCCGACCCCATCGACGCCAGCAACACCTCCAGTAGCGCCACTTGCCGCGCCGACTCCAGCACCTGCCGCACCAGTAACACCACCAGCGCCAGTCATGACAGCACCGGCGACCCCAATAGCTCCAGCGACTCCGCAGCTACCAACCCCAGCACCTGCACCGACGTACCAACCACAGCTCGTCACGCCAGTCCCGCCTGTGCAACCACCAGTGGCACCTGCACAGCAGCCAGCTCAGCCAATCATGACCGGGCAAATCCCAACACCGCACACGGCACAGCCACTCCCAAATACACCACTAACAGCCATTGAGCAAAACCCAGGCCAATACACACAAAACCGCGCCGATAATATCGTCGTTCCACCTCGTGGTTAAACAATCAAAATTAAAGCATAAGAGCTATAGCATTTTCCTAAGCTCTTCGGTACAATAGGGGATAATATGACCAAAATACTACTGGTAGAAGACGACAAAAGCCTACGCGAAATTTATGGCGTACGCCTCCTCGCCGAAGGCTATGATATCGTTTCAGCCGGCGACGGTGAAGAAGCGCTTGCAATGGCAATCAAAGAGCGACCACAATTAATTGTAAGTGATGTGATGATGCCAAAAATCAGTGGCTTTGATATGCTCGATATCCTCCGCTCAACAACGGAAACAAAAGACATTCGCGTGATTATGATGACCGCGCTTAGCAGTGAAGACCAGCGAGCACGCGGTGAAGCGCTTGGCGCCGACCGCTACCTAGTAAAGTCACAAGTTGGCATTGAAGACGTTGTCCGCACTGTTCACGAAGTGCTTGGTGACGCTCCTGTGTCCACTCCATCTGCTGCGCAAACCTTTGCCGCACCAGCACCGAGTGCCGTCCCTCGTCCAGCCACACCAACAGTACCGCCACGTCAGCCAGCACCTACCTACGTTACTCCAGGCGAGCCACAACAGCCTACGACAGCAACACCAGCACCTGCCTTTGCGCAGCCAGCTCCAGCACCGACGTACGCACAGCCGCAGCCAGTGCTTCAGACGCCCGTTCCAGCTCCAGCACCCGTTGCTGCGCCAGCTGCATCTGGACTCCCGCAGCCAACAGCGCCATTTTCAACACCTCGTCCAGCTAATCTTGGCGATCGTATCATCCATCCGGTTGCCTCAACTGCGCTACCAAAGCCAGATCTTGGTAGTCTTATGGATCAAGAACTTAGTCGCGAGCTCACCCCAACGCCAGAGGCACTTCCTGCCGTACCACCACAACCAACCATTCCGGCACGGCCAAGCGAACTTCCAGCGACTCCTTACATTGAAACGCCGCCAGTCGGTACTTCGACAGAGCTTCACGGAGCATCAGCAGTTAATTTTGACGATGCCGCAGCGCCCACTCCAGAGCAACCTCAGCAACCACAAAGTCCTTTTGGTACGACTCCATCTGCGCCTCGCGTCTAGAAATGCTATACTAAGAGCACTATGATTCCCTCTAACGAAGAAAAGACAATTCGTCTTAATAAATACCTGGCACTACATTTAGGCTTTTCACGCCGTGAGGCCGATGAATACATTGAACGTGGCTATGTCAAAGTTAATGGCATTGTTATTGATCTTGGCGCCCGCATTGCCGAAGGCGACGAAGTGATCGTTAATGGCAAGCCCGTCACAGGCAGTACCGCCTTTGAATATCTCGCCCTCAACAAGCCAGCTGGCTACGTCTGCTCTCGACGCTCCCAAGGCGACCTCCCAACCATTTACGAGCTTCTACCGGCAAAGTATCATCACCTTAAAACCGTTGGCCGTCTCGACTTTAATAGCTCTGGCCTTATTATTTTGACCAACGACGGGGACTTTACTTACCGCTTAACACACCCGAAATTTGCCAAGACAAAAATCTATAAGGTTCGTCTCGATCACGAGCTAGAACCACTACATCAGCAAATGATTAGTGACTACGGCGTCCAACTTGATGATGGCCCAAGTAAAATGAGCCTAGAACGCCTGTCTGAAGAGGACCGTCTTGATTGGCAAGTAACGATGAGTGAAGGCCGTAACCGCCAAATTCGCCGCACTTTCCAAAGCCTTGGCTATGAAGTAAAGAAATTACACCGCACTAATTTTGGTAACTATTCTATTGGTGATATAAAGCCGGGTAAGTACGAAATTGTTGATATGCGCTAGGTGATATAGCCACCTAAAAAGCAACCCTCCGGCTAAAACGAGCGCAGTCATCTGCGTTATTGTTTTAGCCGAAGGGCGTCGCTATAGTCCTGCTCTCCGCGCTGTCTCATAGGCTAGACGACGTGCACGCGTGCCGCAAAGCCGAGGAAGTCTGCGTGCTCCTTCCCGCTACGCGGGTTAGTAAAGCAGGCAACTAGCTGATCCCCGGGGCTGACATACCAGCGCCTCGGCGCCAACTGCTCATTCGGACGAGCAGGCACGACAGAGATCAGCTTCTCGACCGACGGACAGGTGTGAAAGCCGTGATACAGCGATGTATCCTTCGGCTCATTCCACACCAGAATGCCATCGACGTACTGGATGCGAAGCGTCAGATTGGAATGTTCCAAAACGACGAATGCGCTCAGATGTCGCTGTGACGAGGGAGAGGGAACTACAAGGGAAGGTACGTCTTGTTCATTCGTCATCGAATGCACAAGAACATTGTCAACAATTGACATGCTACTCTCTTTTCTACTAGTCGGGTCAAATTGTTATAAGATATTATACCACTTTTTAGACGTCATGCAATACAGGCTGATCTTTGCTGTTTTCGCAGGCAATGTAGCGAGCCAAGCCGTACCCTCATTACGCCAAATATTTCGTGCGGACTGGCCAGGCGAGCGTGTCGTCGCGTAGCTTGTGCATATAAGCCTGCACCGCCTCCTCAGACGTTAGCATTGCCGTAATAGCCGTGCTTGGTACTTCATCGCGAAACTTGATCTCACCCAATGTGAGGCAATCTTCAATCGGATAAGGCACACCCGGTGATTCACGTTGATGACGAGCTACGCGTCGCGCCAGTATCTCCACCCAACCCTTGCCGCTGACGACTGCAGTTCGATATTTTTCTAGCGAATCAAGATCCTTTTGATACTCGACGCCATCACCATGGAATACGTCAGCGCAGAGATGCGCAATGTCATCGGGCGTCACAATACACCGCTCATCGTAAAGAAGATCGGACGTAATAACCGCCACGCCCGCCCGGCCGGCATCATGCGGATTAGGATAGGGTGAGCCCAGACACATAAAGACATACCGATGCAGTCCCATTTTCTCATCTAGCATGGCCGTAAAACCTCGGACACCCTCACCGCCAAACTCCGTCGCGAGTAGTCCTTCTTCCTGCAGCCTCGAGAAGGAGAAGATGCCTGTTGAGGCTGATCCATCAAACGAATCAAGGAGCGTGCCTTCCTGGGTTGTGTGTGTCAAAGGTAGGCGAGTAATACTCTCCCTCGCGGTAGCAAGCTCTTCATCCGAAAACTCCCACGCCATTTCAGGATACTGCTGCAAGTTACGTTCGAGTTCCTCTTGAGTGAGCGTATCGATGCGCATCGATTCAACAGGACTATATAGATCCTGACCTTCGCCAATATTTGCCGCTTGCCACTGGGCCTTTTCAAGCGCAAAGTAGTCATCAGTCGTGATGCTGACACCTTCTTTAGCGGCCTCAATTAAGGCGCTATTATAGTAGGTCGACATATTATCCTGCCAGTGGCGCCTCGCGTCACGCTGCTTCTCCATGAGATTAACGCGCAGATTCAGTCGCGACGCGTTAAGCTTCCCGGTCTGTTCGTGCAAGTGGCGCAGTCGCTTCTCAATAAGCCACCCCTTAAAGAAGCCGAGTGAAACAAGCGAATCACGCAGCTCAATGCGCTCCGCATCGGTGACGACATACTCCGTCTCGAGGCGATTAAGCTCATAATAGTTCGCCGTATAGTCACTGCGAATTTGAACCGCCTCTTCCATCGTCTTCTCAGTCCGACTTGTCATATATATTTAATTATATACTATAAGCATAACTATGTCAATTTATCATCCTTGCTTCCCTGCAGGGGAGAGCGACATAATTGCACGCAAACGAGAGCTATTTACCAGCGTAAAACCGCTCATGCTCGCAAACTAATTCCATCTCTGTTATAATTAATAAAAGTTTATGGCATCAAAGTTACCAACAGTAGCAATCATTGGGCAAGCGAACGTCGGTAAGAGTTCGCTTTTTAATCGTCTCGTCCGTTCACAGCAGGCAATTGTCGCCCGTGAAGCTGGTACAACCCGTGATAACGTCCTTGGTCGCGTTGAATACAACTACCACAACTTCTGGCTCGTTGACACAGCCGGTCTTAAGGATCCTAACGATGAGTTTGAAGCCTCTATTCAAGAGCAGATCACTGAAGCAGCAGAAGCAGCTGACGTTATTCTGGTCGTCGTTGACAGCAGTCAGTACGCCAGCGACCAAGACAAGCTCGTCGCCAAAAAAGCCCTCAAGAGCAAAAAGCCAGTACTACTTGTTACGAACAAGGCTGACCTAAAGGAGTCTCTTCCTAATGACGAATTTAAGCGTCTTGGCATTAAATCAATCATCCGCGCCTCAGCGGAGCACAACCAAGGTATTCTTGATATCCTCGATGAGATTGTCGCTCTTATCCCAGCGAAGTACGAAGAAACTCCAGACGACGTTTTGCGTGTGTCGCTCATCGGCCGTCCAAATGTCGGTAAGAGTAATCTCTTCAACAGCCTCGCAGGTAAGCAGCAGGCTCTTGTCGCAAACATCGCAGGTACCACCCGCGACGTCAACCGTGTCTCGATTCGATACGGTGCCCGGGACATTGAACTCCTAGATACTGCTGGTATGCGTAAACCAGGTAAGCAAGAAGTTGGTATTGAGAAGTTCTCAGTCCTCCGTACGCTACAGGCAATTGAAGAGTCTGATGTTTGTTTCCTCCTTATGGATGTCAATGAGCTAAACACGCAGCTTGACCAGCGCCTTGCCGGCATTATCGACGAAGCAGGTAAGGGTATGGTTATTGTCGTGAGTAAGTGGGACAGCGTCGAGAATAAAGACGCCTATACCCGAGATGCTATTGCACCGACAATTTCTCGTAACTTCAAGTTCACCCCATGGGCACCATTAATCTTCACAAGTAGCGTGACTGGTCAAAACGTCACGAAACTCTTTGATCTCGCCCTTGATATCGACGCTCGTCGCAAGCAGGAAACAAAGACTCGTAAACTTAACGACCTTCTGCAAAGTGCTGTCCAGAAGCACCCGCCAGCTGGTCTTAAGAACACCCACCCGAAGCTTCGCTACATGGTCCAAACCGACACGTCACCTCCATGGTTCGTCATTTACGGCAGCAACCTAAAATTCGTTCACTGGAGCTACAAGCGCTACCTAGAGCGACTTATCCGTGAAGAATTCAACTTCGCCGGAACGCCAATTAAGTTTAGCTTCCGTGACGAAAAGCAGATTAAAGCCAACAAAGCTCTCATCGCACAAGGTAAAGATCCTATTACCAAGAAATCTCGTGAAGAGAAAAAAGAACGCGAAGCCAAAGAGCTAGAAGATCTCAAAAAGCGTAAAGCATAGCAACGATACCCTCGATAGTACATCGGGGGTATTTTTTAACGTACCAGTATTTAACTACACCTGTCCACCTCGCGATCCAGGTAAATAACCCGCCCGATCAACTGTTGGGCGGGTTATTTACCTCTAGAGACACAATACCATCAGAGACGCCGCCGTAACGTCGATAAGCCCCCTTACTAATTGCGTGGTTTTTCCAGCTTACTCGTCACGAGCGCGCGCATATAGATAGCAACCGCTACAAAGGCAATAGGATAGGCAAGCAGCGTCGCTAGCGTGTCGTACCTATAATTAATAGTGAACATGCGAATTAAAAAGCCAAACCCCTGGATCGCCTCTACACTAATGAGGAGTAGCGCAGCACAGAGTGTCATAAAAGCTACAGTATCAAATACGCTCATGTCCTTACGGCCTCGCCCTCGAGATAGCCAAATATAGAGAAGTGGGATGCCCACAACCGACAAGCCCATGAGAGTGACGGCGCGCATTTCTTCAGAGTACCACTTCAAAGAACCAGCAGGGCCGCCGGTAAAGTTAAACACCAACCACGCCAGAAGGCTCCCCGCCAAAATAATAACTAGCGGCTTGTAGTAAAGCAGCGGTAGACGGCGAGGCACTCGTCGGTAGCATAGCCAAATTACAGCCACCGTTAGGGTAGCAATTATCGCATAGCCAAACTGATGCATTTGTAGTGGTATAAAATCGAGCCGAGGAATATACATTCGAAAGGCGACAGTACTTAAGGCGTGCGACACCCAGAAGGCCGCAAGTCCCAACACGACGCCGTTACATTGACGAAGGTGCGGTGCACTATTTTTCGCTGCCACAAAAAAGCCAAGAAAATAGGCTATTAACGGGGGAAGTAGCGATGCGCCGACTGAGCCAATAAACACCGCAATGACGTGACTGTTACTAATCAAATCCGGTCGACGAGTAAAAATCAGAATAGTCGACAGAAGCTGTCCTAAAGTCAGTATAGAAAAGAGGATGAAGCCATAGCGAGACGTGTATTTTAAGAGAATAGATGATGTTTGTTTATTTTTTGTTTGCATGCTTGTACTTTAGCACCTAGCAAGTATCCCAGCAATAAATGTATATAATATCGTCGCGTCACCTACCTGCACGCGCAGTGCTGTCGCCGTGTCCTCGAAACTAGCCACGCTACGGGATGAATTTTGCTATACTGACACTAATGACAAAAAAAGTTAAAGCTCAGCAGTTAAATAAACCTGTAATATGGCTATTTGTGACTGCAGTAGCAATTGAAGCAATTAATGTGGCGTACTGCATATTAGTCAGCTCCACCCAAAGCCACACTTGCCCAAGAGATCCGGTGCCAGCGCAATTATCTACCACACTTACAATTATATCCGCCTTAATAGCCCTCGCCGCAATTACTCAAACGAAGAAAGAAAAAGGTTTTACATTATGCTATGCACTTTTTCACATCTTAGTGATTACATTTCTTTATCCGTTTTTACAATTCTACGCAACGGGTGGATTGAACTGGTGCAATTTCACCTTTTAAGACGCACACCGCCCAACCTCTACACCTCTACATATCCTTCTCTATAAACCTTACGAGATGATCCTTCGATAACATGGGCGTTGTAGTACTCGTAATTAAAAGCGTGATAGAATAGTTCAATTCATGAAAAAACAAAAAAGCCCTAAATTAAATCCACACATCGCACTTGTCCTAGCGGGCAGCTTTATTATCACCATCACTCCACTAGTAACCGAATTTCTCAAATTCCTTTTTACATATGACTGTCCCATCCTCTGGAGTGTACGAGAATGCGGACTACGCAGGGGATTACAAAATGCAACGTATATCATAGGACTCTCCTCACTATGGGCGGCCATCGGCGCTAGTCTTCTCATACTAGGAATGGCGCTTCTACGCCTCAGCTCTAAGAAGAAGGCTTAGCTCATTGAGGAAAACGGACACTCTACGCTGAGAGTCGCAGCAAGAAACCACTATATTAAAACACCCTCATCACGAAAGATGGGGTGTTTTAATATAGTGAGTCTTATTAGCGACCCAAGAAGGCATTCAACAGATTACGACGACTTGCGGCGTAGTAGCCAACAGCAGCGATAATCGAACCGACACCCGTCAATTTAATGATATTTTCTCCAAGGCCGGTCTTTGGTAGCTCCTGCGGTGGGGCAGTCACAACTGGCTTGGTAATCACTGGCGTGACACAGTCAGGGCTATCTTTGCGTAGATTTTCTTTACCGACGATAGGGCAAGGAGCGAAGCAGTCAACGCTATTCTTTGGAAGGTTTTCTTTACCTACAACCTCACACATTGGCGTCGTTGAGACCGGTGTCACAACGGCTTTAACGGTAAAGTGAGCCACACAGTCAACATTCGTTACAACCTTATCTTGGCCGTTCTCGACAAAGGTTATATAGGCTTGGACCGTGTAGGTGCCAGGAGTCTCCTGTACATATTGCGTGTTAGCTGTTCGAGCAATTACCTGAGCGTTTTCGTCAGTAATAACATACTCCGTTGATTTGTAGGTAGCGTTCTCAGCAGTGTAGCTTGAAGAGAACTGGAACTCGGTTCGGCTTAGTGAGATAACCTTTAATGAATCACAGCGAGTGACTGGGACTGGTTTCGGAGCAGGTGGGGTTGGTTTTGGTGGCGGCACCGAGTACACGATGTTACCGCAGTTCATCGTAATAGCAAACCACTGCCCGTCAACAGAACGCTTACCGATAAGTGCCGGCATTGTATAGGCAGTTGAGTTAGCGTTGTCGAGAAACGGACCAGTGTAAATAGTTGACGTACTGCTAACATTTACGGTCGTGCGTCCAGCGTTTGGCCAGTTTGTTCGACCCAATGTCTTTAAAGTACCTTGGAAGTCATTTGTTTTATACGACCCAACAGTTGCGTTGGCGATATCCTGACGAGAGACACCAAAGTAAGTATAGATGTCCTTAATATCGTTATGCCCAGCGCCATCTGAACCGCTGTCATAAATGGAGAGAAGCTGCTCTTTACTGGTGACACCATTACGGATAATGTTGTCATCGCCAACCGCCCCAACGGGCGTGCTTGTAAAAGGGAGAACGCCAACGGTTAGCTGCAAGATAAGTGCGAGCGATGCAGTCGAGGCGGCAATAAGTTTTGTGAGCTTTTCCTGCCGAAGTCGGCGGCCATAAAAGCCGAGCTTCTGTGTTATATTTTTTATCCCAAGATTCATAGCTAACACCTCGCTTTCTTAGTTAGTTCTCACACAATTCCTATATCAATAATCCCATAATCTACGGGAAACTTCAACATTGTTTTATAATGCAACATTAATCACAACATCAGGAAACGCTCAATATAAAAATAACCCCGCTAACGTAGCCGGAGCTATTTTTAGCGGGGGAGGACACTCCTTCGGTCAGTTACTCTTCTTCGTAGTAATTACCAGTCTGTTCAGTCTCGGCAGCACGCAGATGATCTTCCTCAGCTTGCCGCCGAGCGGCCTTTTCAGCCTCTCGTCGCACGCGATTGCGTTCAACACGCTTGCGGTGTACACGGCTCCCGAAGACGATCAGGACAATGATAAATACCGGCACCCAGTACAGATTCGGGATCAGAAAGTCAGTTCGTGTGATGATGTTCCAGATATCGATCGGAGTGACCATAGGAGTTATTAACGGAAAGTGCATTACATCGCCCCATTTCATAGGAAGAGAATAAGTGTAGCTTAATCATACAAGGATTGTAGATACTGTCAATGGTCTATAATATACGACATATGAAAATTATCTTCGCCCAAGGCAATCCCGGCTCGCAGTACGCCACGACGCGCCATAATATCGGTTTCCTTATTCTCGATGCGCTCGCAAAACACCACCGGGCCGACTTTATTAAAAAGCCAAAATTCCATAGTGACATTGCTGAAATTTCCCTTGCCGGAGAAAAAGTGCTGCTTGTTAAACCAGCAACCTTTTATAATGAAACAGGGCAAGCCGCTCGACTACTTACCGACTTTTACAAACTAAATCCAAGCACCGATCTTCTTGTCATTCACGATGACCTCGCGCTTCCACTCGGCACCATCCGCATCCGTGACAAGGGCAGTGATGCAGGCAATAATGGCATTAAATCCCTCAATAGTCACCTTGGCGCACAGTACGGCCGCGTTCGCATCGGCATTTACAATGAGCTCCGCGACCGGATGCACGATGCTGATTTTGTCCTCAGTAACTTTACAAAGAGTGAGGCTGACTTACTCAGTAGTACGATTACCCCAAAAGTCATCGAGCTGATTGAGCAGTTCTGCGTCGGCAACCTTGAAGCCACTAGCCACACACTCTAAGGACAGCGCCGTTGACATTACACCTCTTGTCAAACACTCCAAGACGCCCATGCTTGCAAAGAGCGGTCACTTGATTCATAACTAAGCCTAGTCAGCCTAATCGTGGGCGGTGTAGTGTCCTGAGCTCTCTGGAACTTAGACCCCTGCACCGCGCAGGCAGCTAGGTACTACCTACTGGCATAGAGAGAGAAGGTCGAAGTACGTGGCCAACAGTCAGTCACCTGGTATGGCTACTTTGCGAGCCGTCGAGCGGGCATTTAGCGATGCCATGTCGTACGCGCCGATTCACAACCACATCGTCCAGGCCTACCATCAGGCGGGCAAGTTAAGCGAGCTACCGGCACGAAGGTACATGTGGCATCTCCACCCAATGTTCGTTCCAGATGAAGTTCGAGACACCATTGACGCACAGCCGGTTCTCGCCGACGTCAAGGCAAAGCTGACACTGGCACGAACCGCAATTGAAAGTATCCGGAAGGGGCTCGATCGAGAGATTGTAACGACGGTAGCCAACTCACCGGATTACCCCTATAGGAACCTGCATCCAAGCGTGAAAGTTATTCGCTTCGTTCCAGAAAATGCGGCGCCAGCATGGAGCTACACGTTCAATCCATATCAGCTGGCAATGATTATTCTAGATGACTACGAATTCTTCATCGACAGAATAGCACGACCTCGGCCGTTGCAGTTCTCGAAGCTTTCGTATACGCACGAAGAAGCAAGGAGACAGAAAAATAATACCCATCTCGTAGAGAATGAACTATACCGCATTCACTACGCCTAACCAAAGTCCGCCTTCCTGCGGAACGAAAAGAGCCCAACCCTTAGCGGTCGAGAGCCATTCGTCCGCTGGAGGTGCGGGCTCTTTTCATATCAAGAATACTGTCTTATTACACGCCAAGCAGAGTAATGACCGTGCCGACAATCATCACACCACCAACCAGCATAGCGGCCTGAATCGTCCCCATGCGCCGTGGTTGTTCGTGGATATCCGGAATGATGTCACTAGCTGCAACATAGATAAAGAAGCCAGCCGTCACAGCAAGAAACGGTCCAACAGGAATATGAGCATCACTACCTAGGAAAAAGACGAGCAGAGCAGTAGAAATCGTCGCTAGGGCCGTCGCGAGATTGGCGAGCAAGACCGTCTTACTTTTCCAACCGCGTGAAAGCAACAAGGCAAACGTCCCTAATTCCTTAGGGATCTCATGGGCACTCACTGCTAGGGCGGTAATGACGCCAGTTGGGACGCTCACTAAAAAGGCAGCACCAATTGCAATGCCGTCAATTGCATTATGCATAATGTCGCCAATAATAATCAGCCGACGCTGCTGGACATTTTGGTGCGCCCGCGCCTCATGCTCATGGTGGTGATGAAACCAAGTCGCACAGCGCTCTAAGATAAAGAACAATATAAAGCCCCCAAGCGCCCAGAGTAACAGACTGCGCGGCGAGCCAAGTTCGAAAGCCTCTGGAAGTAGGTCAAAAAAAGCCGCAGCAAGGAGGGCCCCAGCACCAAAGGGTAGGGTAAGTAGAATGGCTAGCTCGCGGTGCTTTTTTGCACGGAGCAACAATACGCCACCCGTAAAGGACAGGGCACTACCAATTAAAATCGTTAAGATAAGAGCGACAAATGTCATAGCCTTTCTATCGTAACATGCCAGACTACCATATGACCACCTATACCGCCGCACCGTCAGCTGATCTATCCAGGTGCCGGGCACTGTTAAAAATTGACGAAAAGGCAAATAGTTGCTAAAATAACAACTAGATTTGGTCGGCTCCAAGAAGTTGACGTTGCCACCAAATGCCAATTGGCAAAAATTGCTCGAGAGATAGGAATGTTTTGACGTCGTCATGTATTTCTCCCAATCACTGGGAAAGGCTAGACCGTAGCGTAGTACAATTATTTGCGCTGCTCACCGACCACCCTTACTACGACCCACATCTGGTCAGTCTGGAAACTGGCGAATTCACCGCAGCGTACCGCCTTGCACCGATGAATGAGGCGGTCGTACTGATTGACGATCACTCAATTGCCGTCCAGCTTCCAGGAGATGCTCATCACACCCGGATGACATCCGAGACCCTGACACCAGCGCTCCACAGCAAGATTGAGAAGGCCCTTGTCACAAGTCAGCAGTGGGCAATCCGCCCAGTGCAACAGCAATTTTCTTAGCCACTTACGGCCCGTCGCACATACGCTGCGACGGGCCGTCCTACTTTGGCAACCAAATTGACAATATTGATATAAAATGATAGAATAACAACATATTTGGAAGTCTCAGAAGTATATTCAGGGACTCCAAATGGAGTTCAGTGAGTGAGACCCTCCATCCCCTACAAGAAGGAGTAAGCCCACAATGAAAAAACAGGAGCTGAGCCCGGACAGGGCAGAAGTCAAAAAGCAAGTCGAAAGACTGCATGAGACCAACTACAAGGCGAGGCTGTACACTTCGCAGCGCCGTGTCGCTTTTCGCTGGACAGAAGAACTGCCATTTGGCCCGAAGTTCATTCGGTCATGGTTTCGTCTTCAACGAGAAAGTGAGACTGACACGCTGGTGCGCATCCTCAACCCCGGCGAAGAGCCGCAGGTCGTGCAGACGCAAAATGGCACCATTGCGGTCTGGAACCCCAAGCCTAAAAAAACCAAGTACGGGAAGGTTGCCCCTCGCTTTGAAACGTTCGACTTTGCGCATGGTTCGTCTGACGACTTCCACGCCATCAAGGGAGCGCTCAAGAAGGTGCGGCGAATGGCACTTGATGTTCGGAGCTTCGCGGAACAGGTAGATCGACTGGACCCAAAGTCTCCGAACTACCGCGGTGACACTCCTCACTGAACAAATAAACCCTGCTGCGGACGTTGTCTGCAGCAGGGTTGTTCAATTTCTAAGCCAAGGATATTATAACTTTTTTCCAACCAAAAAGGCGCCAGGTAAGGGTGGGCATCACCTGGCGCCATTTTGCCCTTTAACCCACCCGTTGGGCATAGCGTGACCCACCTCACAAATATGGAGGTCCGCCGGTTAAAGGGATTAGTATGTGTACAATGCTATTTGTCCACTAGTGGAGGGTAGTTACTAGATAAACACATTGCACACAACCTAACATAAGTTAGAATAGGGGGTATAAGGTGCGTTTGGTAAATCTCGCAATTCAACCAATCATGTCTAATACTAGCACGTATTTGACATTACGTCAATACTTTTTGAAATATTTCTTTATAATACGCAATAGCCCACCCCTGATAAGCATAACTAGAAATGGCCATATCCGTCATATATACGCCATTGCTCGCCAGTATCTTTTTTGTACGTCACCTCTGTTAGCTATATATATCATCTCCTCCAAGACGTCACAAAAGCAACCTGACAGTTTTGACATTTTATGAAATAATTTTCATACTAAAAGGAGCAGAGACTGCTGGTGTCCACCCAGACTTTGTACCTTTCACAACGTCAAGTCATAGCTTGACCTACATAGACAGGGGAATGCCCGTGTCATTTATTGATGACCCGACCGTACGACCTTATAGTCACGATGACCTCCTTTTTCTAACCCATCAACTCACGATAGCGCTCGTGACCACACTGTCTGGCGCTGACGATGAGCAGGAAGTGACCGACTGGATCAATCAAGTAAAAACACCTACTGATCGGCAAATGGCCCGGATTGAGTTTGCTCGGGCACAGTTTATCCGTCTTAGTGATGCCGAAGGACCAGTCATTGCGCTCGCCTGGATTAAAAGTGAAACGCCAACCTCAACGATCCTTCAGCTCATCCGAGAAAATCTCTTCGATGAAGTTCATCGCCGTGCCACGCAGTGCATGCTCGACCAGGTCTAAATGGCCGAGGGAGAGATATGTGCAGTTCCTCTGTCTCTCCCGTCAAAAGTCTTTAATAACATTCAAGGCTATTGACGCGAGAGAACGTAGCTCATTCATTAGGGAAGAATAAAATATTATATTAATAAGCATAAGTTGTATTATGACAGCTTTATGCTATAATATTATTCAATGAAAAATACAGAACGAGACGTCAATTTCACGAGGCTCAGTCCAGCAGCAACCGCCGTTAGCGCCACCGGTCTTGGCCTGGTCGTAAAGGGTGCCACAGAGATTGACACCTTACGAGGAGTCGCTGAAGTATTTGTCGGCAGGGGACTCGACGGCGTGGATGGCAGCGTGGCACGTGCACTTAACCAGCAAAGCGACGCCGGCGCTATTGTCGATGTCGTGTTCGATAAGATCGGCATGGGCACCGTTTCTATTGCCGCGTGGCTCAAAGAAGCCATTCCAAAGCCAGTGATTGCTGGCATTGCCGCCAAACACTTAGCGAGTGCAGCGCTCACATTTATGCATGATCATAACCATCCAACCGAATCCTTCCGGCCAACAAAATGGGGGAAGGCATCTATCGGCGCCGATACGCTAGCCTACGCGGGATACCTCGCAGAAAACGCGCTTGCAAACGAGAAGCCAGAACGAGTGCGAGAGCAAAAGATTGCACGTGGAATTGGCCATGCTGCCACTGCCGCCTCTATCGTCACCGGTGGCGTATCGCTCTATCAATACTACAAACGCGCATTTGATAAATAGATATAGCATTTGCCTTCCTATCCTGCTATAAATACATCATTGCGTTGAGCAATGAACATTGCGGGGGGGGTTCGAGTTGAACTACTTCGCATGCCAATTGTCTCCGCAAGGGACTTTTGACATGCCCGCACAGAAGTGAGTCAAGATGAAAACCATGCGAGTTGTGAACTTGAAGGACTTTACGATCGGCCTCGTACTTGCACTAGGCGAACGAAACGTCCTTGTCATCGACAAACCAGAGACAGTGTTACATGCGGCCATTGAGTCTGCCTACCAAACTGTTCAAAGCGACGTCGAGAGGGAGCATCGTAAGGCGAGGGGTCACGCCACGCTTCACGAAACCATCGGGGATTCAGCTTTATTCGAACCTGCTGATATTATCAGCTACGCTGTTGGCGCACGACTTATGACGTGCCAGCCTTCAGGTCAAGCATTCGGTCTTATATATAATGAGTGCTTTACCAGAGCGTATTTTGAACATCAGCCTGCGCGCGGCAGACTATATAGAAAGGCAGCTGATGCCTTTCTTGGCTACCCAGGGTAGCCATAGCGTCAAAAGTCGGCGGCCGTCACGAATGTGGCGGCCTACGACTTTTTAGGGCTGTTTACAAAGTTCCTTAAGTTGCGTATAACTAGTCACTGTGTTTAGCTAAATAAATAAGCACAAGGAATTTATGAGCAAGAATCTAGTTATCGTTGAGTCCCCGGCAAAAGCCAAAACTATCGAGAAATATCTCGGCAAAGACTTTCATGTGCTTTCGAGCGTGGGACACATTCGCAGTATTGCGAAGAAGGTAAAGGGCGGCACAGAGCCTATTCAAGTCGACAACGGCTTTGAAACTACCTATGAAATTGATCCAGAAAAAAAGAAGACGGTCGCCGAACTACGTAAAGCCGTCAAAGTCGCAGAAACAATTTGGCTCGCGACCGATGAAGACCGCGAAGGGGAGGCTATTGCCTGGCACCTTTGCGAAGTTCTAAAACTTGATCCAAAAACAACCAAGCGTATCGTCTTCCATGAAATCACGAAAAAAGCGATTGAAGAAGCCGTTAAACATCCACGCACTGTTGATATGAGTCTCGTCCGCGCGCAACAAGCACGGCAGATTCTAGACCGCCTCGTTGGCTTCGAACTATCTCCTGTCGTTTGGCAAAAAGTTCCCGGTGGTAAATCCGCTGGACGCGTTCAGTCACCAGCTGTACGCCTCCTTGTCGAGCGTGAGCGTGAAATTGATACATTTAACGGTTCGTTTACTTTTAAAGTCACGGCTGAATTTATGCACGACGGCCAGCTCGTCAAAGCAGAGCTACCAAAGCGCTTTGATACTGAAGAAGAAGCGCAGAAGTTCCTCGAGTCATTAATTGACGCTGACTTTACTGTCTCAAACATCACGACAAGCCCAAGCACCCGTAACCCAAGTGCACCGTTTACGACAAGTACCCTCCAGCAGGATGCCAACAGTCGCCTCGGTTTTGGATCAAAAGCGACAATGGCCAGCGCCCAGAAACTTTACCAAGAAGGTAAGATTACCTACATGCGAACCGACTCCGTCAACCTCGGCGGGGAAGCTATTGCTGCAGCAGCTAGTTATATTAAGAGCGCTTTTGGCGAAGAGTACAGCCAAGTTCGCACCTTTAAGACTAAAGCAGCTGGCGCACAAGAAGCTCACGAAGCTATTCGTCCAACCGACATGGCTCAGGAACGGGGCAGTAGCAATGAATACGATCAGAAGTTATATACCCTTATTCGTAACCGTACTCTCGCAAGCCAAATGGCACCAGCCAAGCTTGAAAAGACCGTTGTCACCATCGCTATCTCAACGACAAATGAAGTCTTTGAAGCGAAGGGTGAAGTCGTTATCTTTGACGGATTCATGCGCGTGTATGGCGGCAGCAAAAAAGATCCAGACCTGCTTCCTGCAGTAACAAGCGGCGATATCCTGAAGCTTGAAGCGGCAACGGCGAAGCAGCTATTCGCCCGTCCACCAGCCCGCTTTACAGAAGGTGCATTAGTGAAGAAACTAGAAGATCTTGGCATCGGCCGACCGTCGACTTACGCAACGATCATCAATACTGTCCAGGTCCGTGGCTACGCCGAAAAAGGCGAGGGTGAAGGCACACCGCGAGACGTCATCGTCTACAACCTTAAAGATGGCCAAGTTAACCGTGAAGTTATTCAGGAAAAAACTGGTGCTGATCGCGGCAAGCTCGTTCCAACCGCTGCAGGCCAAGTCGTTAGCGACTTCTTAACGAACCACTTTGATCAAATCGTTGACTATGGCTTTACCGCCAAGGTTGAGGAAGAGTTCGACGAAATTGCTCAAGGCAAGCTCGAACGTAACAGCATGCTTGAAGATTTCTACAAGCCATTCCATCAGCTCATCACTGAATCAGGTGGTATCGATCGCTCAACCGTCGCCCAGGCCCGTGAAATTGGTATTGATCCAAAAACGAATAAGCCAGTCCTTGCACGCTTTGGTCGTTACGGCCCAATGCTTCAACTAGGGAGCAATGAAAACCCAGAAGATAAACCGCAGTTCGCACCACTTCCAGCAGGGAAGAAGATTGAAACTGTCACCCTAGAAGAAGCCTTGCACGCCTTTAAACTCCCTCGCGTCCTCGGCACGACGACTGACGGCGACGACATTAAAGCAAACATTGGCCGTTTTGGACCATACGTCCAAATTGGAAAGCTCTTCGTCAGCATTAAACCACTCGACCCACATACTATCACCCTTCAAGAAGCCCTTGAACTCTACAAAGAGAAGCTCAAAGCTGAAGCTGAGAAGAACATTGCTGACTTTGGCGATGGCATTAAGGTACTAAAGGGTCGCTATGGACCATACATTACCGACGGCAAGAAGAATGCTAAAATTCCAAAAGACACCGAGCCAGCCTCAATTACGCACGAGCAAGCCAAAGAGCTCCTCGCCAGTGCCACCCCAGCCAAAGGTCGCTTCGCACGCAAGTCGACAACAAAAACAGCAGCAAAACCAGCGGCTAAAAAAGTAGTGCGTAAGAAAAAAGCTTAACGAAGACCAGCAAATAATAGCCCCATTGACTTAATGGGGCTATTATTGTATAATGGATAAGTCATTCGACCTGCTTGTCGAATGCGTTATTCGACAAGCAGGCACCCATCTTTTGAAAGGCGCACCTATGCCCCAGCAAGACAGCACTGACCTCGTCATCATTGACGGAGAAAAGTTTCGCACCCTCCTCGCCCAAACACGCCCCCTCCAGGGCCATGACGAAGTAGGAGCGATGCTCGCAGACATCAGGCCCGTTCTGAGGTTCAACGACAAGCATCACTTTGTCGATATTGATCGGATGAACGTTCACTACGGCAATCTCAACGATGGCCCAATCGAGAGCGAGTCCATCGCGCTTCGTGAGCATTCCCGAATGCTCACATTGCACCGCTTCACGTTTGGCGACCGGTTTGAGCCGTCCGTCGCTGAAGTCTTGGCAATGCTTCCACTTGATCTTCCCGAAACAGTCGTGGCATTTGAAGTCATCAATCCCTTCGAAGCTGGCGGCGGTATTGACGATCAACGATTCGCCCTCAATCATGGGTTCCACGCCGCGTGGACCATCCTCTACGAACTCGACCAATAAGTACGGTCGAGCAAGGAGAGTGGTATGGCAACGCCGGCTTCTGCCTGCTTGTCACATCACTCTCATCTGACCCAATTCCTTGTTTAGTCCCTCCGTGAGGGGTTTTTTGTTTTTTAGACCAAGATATTCAGAGAAGGGAGGGCTGACATTGCGTTTGCTTCATTTTGTGGTATGGTAAGTAGTACTTATGCGTAAATTTGACGACTCGCCAGCATTCCGCGATCAACGCTCGACTATTGCCTCGAAAATGGTCGAGCGCTTTGCTGGTGACGAACATCTCAATTCACCCGAGGCGCGACTTGAGTACTTCGACGCACTTGGTTCCGATAATTTCGTCAAGTTACTAAGCGACACTGATCGTGTTCTGACTAAACAGCATTCCGACAATCCTTTTGTGACAGAAAATTATAATTATATTCTCGACGAAGAGGACCCGCTTGCAACATTTGAAATCATGCCAGCACCCGAGGACAAAATCCCGCTGCTTAAAAATCTATACGAAAAGGCGCGCACCATCCCGTATGACAACCCTGAAGCAATTGATCAGATCGCTGCTTTTGTCGGCTTTGGCATTAATGCCATTCATCCCTTTACTGAAGGGAATGGGCGCACGGCGCGCACTATCTATACATTACTTACCGCGAACGACACGAATCGCGACGAGCTACTCCACCGCGCCGCCCAGGACGTAGAAATGGGCCAACTCTACTTAAATCCTTCGACGTTTCGAAATCCACTCATGGAATTCATGCAAGAAGCATTGCCAACCCACCGTCGTATCCTGGGCGAGCTTGTTCCAAACATCAAACCGGCCGTCACCAGCCGCATGGCACTTTCTGCTATTCGCCCTCTAAACCGACCGTCAAAGAAAGACACAACCGTACTCCTTGAGGCCGTTTTTCATGACCGTCACATTTCCGAAATGATACCAAGCCTCCTAGTACGCCGACCTGACTTCAGTAGCGCCAACCAGGTTATACGAAATTATGAGGGTCAACAAGTATTCGATATCACTACTTTCGTAAAAGTAGCTCCTAAAAAGGATATCGCGCTTCTACGAAACGCCTATCGCGCCATTACAAACGAGTACACCGGGCTTCTCATGGAAGTAATGTCAGGATCGACCACACTCATAGAGCGAACAATTGTTCCATCAAAGGAATATGGCGTCTGCGCAATCCCGCCATTATCACTCATCACGAAACTCGCACAAGGTCGTATTCACCTCGATATTGCAGGCTATGAGATATTAGGTGAACGGGTAGCTCGCAACGAATTCATCGAAATTGATTAAGTCACGTACCGTCAACGCAATTGACTTTTTATACTGTTTATGTTATCATTATGTTACTTAGCTTATTAAACAGCTAAGCCGTATCCGCTAATCGAGCCCTCCGGCTCTTAGCCGGAATTACACAACTTGGAGAATCACTATGAGTGAAACAACGTCAACCAGGCGTACCCGCACAAAGCCCGCCGACGCAAAGAAAAAGACCGGCACAGTGCCCGTTAAAGACCGCGTCCTAGGGTGGATGATGGTGGCTGCAGCATCGCTTGCATGCATGATCTCCCAGACCCCCTTTGCTTACGAGGCAGTCAAATCACCGTCCAGTGGCAATTATGGCTTCACTATGTTCGCCTATGTCGCGACAGCGCTTGCTCTCATCGGCAGCGCGACGTTGCTGGCCCACTCGGCAATGGCCTATGCTAACGAATTGTTTGAAAAGCATACCATTACGAAAAAATAGCATACCCTCTCCAAGTGCAAACGGCCGCCCGAGCGTTTCTCGGGCAAAAACCAAAGTTATGTATTACTAGATAATTTTGGTTTTATAGCAAGGCAGGGGAGTCGCAGACACTACTCAAGTGACAGGCGAGCACTTATCGCTCGGTGATCAGCGCCGTTATCGGGTGCAATCGAGAAATCTTCGACGGTAAGATTGCTCGACGTAAAGATGTGGTCAATTTGCATTAAACGAATACTCGGCATCCATTCACGACCACGCATTTTTGGCGTGGTCGTCGGCTGATGTCGCGGATCAGCATCGACCAGATCAGTCGCCGATTCGAGTAAGCTGAGCGCTTCGCCTCGCGCCATATTCACCGCCCGCAGGGAAATATCTGGCATGACGACGTGAGCTAGTGTGCGCACTAGCTGCGTGCGGAGGAATTTTGACGGCCAGATATCTTCGCCGTGCATGGCATTAAAGTCGCCCATGACGACCGTGGGGAGCGGCGAGCGGCAAACTACCAGAGCGAGCGCGCGAACTTGAGCTACTCGCGTTTCCTCTGACCGATCATCAAGATGAACGCCAATAATCCGTAGTAGCTGACCCGGTACAGATTCAACCGTAGCAATCACCGCCGTACGCCCATCACCAAGCGGAGCCGTCTCGAGCCCATGAATCGCCAGCCGACTAAGTAGCAACAGCGAAAGTCTTGGCGCATAAGCACCTGGCCGCTCAGCAAATTCCTCCCCATAAGGAATGCTATGTAACTCGTATCCCATAGCAGCTAACTCATCGCGACAGGGGAGCGTCTCAAGAGAGACCTCAGAGTGAGCCTCAGGTAAGATAAGTACGTCCGCATCCAGCTTACGGATTGATTCAATAATTCGTAGCGGCCCACGACGATCGGTACCATTGACAGGACTTAGCCTTCCTTCGATGTTCCACGAAGCAACTTGTATTGGTCCGTGATTGATATTAGTCATCTCTTACATTCCTTAGTTGACGTTACTACCAGAGATTATCTCACAGCTCACGCTATCATGCTTCTCCTTCTTTGCTATAATCAATAACAATGACTTTTACCACTGATGACGGCTCCATTTATCTCCTATTCTTGTTCGTCGCTCTCCCAGTTCTCATTACGTTTCCATTCGTGGTTCGAATTCAATCCCGCCTCCGTCTCCGTCGACAGTATCGCGAGCAAACTATCGTCGCGTTATACGAGGCGCCAGCAAAACTCACCCCGGCAGAAATTGGCTATATCTATGATGCGAAGCTAAGTAGCAGGGAGCTAGTTGCCACGATCTTTGATCTTGAATATAGAAATGCGCTTCATATTGATGCCACTGGAAGCCTCACCCTTAAGGACGTAGGTGCCATTCCCATGAAGCCACATGAAGCCTATATACTTTCCCTCATTCAAAGCAATATACTCACCTCAATTACGCAGCCAATCGACACGGTCGTAATACGCACTTTCAGAAAGTCCGTCAGACAGAGCCTAGTGATGCAGCAGTATATGCACGAGAACTATATAAGCGGCCTGATCGTCCAAGCTTTCAGGGTTAGCCGGTACGTATTTTTCACTTCCACCGCCATATTTATCCTCTATGCCAGCATTATGCAGTACCCTCCAGACACCCAGCTATGGGTCATCCTGGCTGTCGACGCCGGCGTCATTGTTGCCCTCACGATTCTGTTTTTCCCGCTCTACATGAGCCTCGGCCTGCTTATGACCTGGCTCTACATTAAGCTCGACGGCACTCACTGGATTGGGACAAAACTCCTCCAAGAAATCTGGCCTGAGATTGAAGGTTATCGCATGTATATCAAACAAGCGCAACTCAATCGTCTTAACTTTGCAAGTGAAGAGCTTCGCAGTAAAGCCAGTGAGCGAGACTTCGCTTATGCCCTTGCACTAGGCATGAAACTTGATTGGCGCGCCCGTTTTACGCAGTAGAACGTATCAAAAAATGTACGGCCCAGGTGTGATCACAATCACACTAGTGAAGGGGAGTGATTTAGACCGCGTGTCGCTTCACCCCTTAAAACTTGACATATTCAGTACTCTAGGTTTAGCGACGACATATCATTAGCAATAAGAAAGTCTCATGACATTCTTTACTAGACCCGTCTACTTCATGCTATAATTAGTTAGATAGAGAAACTATTTGACATTATGGTAATATTGTTCTATAATTCAGATAATTACTTATACGCAAATTTAATTACGAGATGAAGCCAGAGAGGATCACCCCGCGTCATGGATAAGCCCACACAAACAAATACCGCAGCCACGTTAAAGCAAGCTGTAGTTGATATTCTTGAGATTATTGAACAGGAACGTGAACGTGAAATCATCACTCGTCGCTTTGGCCTTTTTGACCGCCGCGAGACTCTTGAACAAATTGGAGAACTCCTTGGGATCACTCGTGAACGCGTTCGACAGCTTGAAAAAGCCATCCTTATCCGATTAAAAATCGCAGCAGAAGACAATAAAGTACCAGCCATTAATGACGTTGATCGCATGCTTATCCGTGATCTCTCTGAAACTGGCCGCGTTGCTCGTATTCAAGACATTACCGACCGCCTCATTGAAGGCAAGACTGATGCTCGCAACCGTGCGCACATCGCTTTTGTTGCTGAGCTCTCACCAAACCTCGTGGTTGTCAGCGAAAATGATAACTACCACCACGCTGTCGGCATCAAACAATACAACGACGAAAAAACAATCAAGGCTAACGTTGATGAAATCGTTAAAACAATTAAGAAGCACGGTGAACCACTTCAGATTGAAGAACTTCACAAGCTCCTTAAGCACGAAAACCCAGACCAAGTTCGCGCCCTCGCGAGCATTAGCAAGAACTTAGCTCACCTCAAAGATTACTGGGGTCTGACTAAGTGGCCAACTGTGAACCCAAAGAACATTCGCGATAAAATTTATGTTATTCTCGCAGAAAACGGCAAGCCTATGCACTTTTCAGACATCGCTAAGTCAATCAAAGACAGCGACTTCAAACGTAAAGATGTAACAACGCAGGCAATTCACAACGAACTTATTAAAGACAAACGTTTTGTCCTGATTGGCCGCGGCATCTACGCTCTTGATAACTGGGGCTTCTCAAAGGGAACGGTCGCCGACATCATTACCGATGTTCTTAAGTCAGCTAACGAGCCACTTCACCGTGACGAAATCGTGAAGCGTGTCCTCAAAAGCCGCCAAGTAAAAGAAACGACGATTCTTCTAAATCTCCAAAGCAAATCACAGTTCAAGCGCGTCGCAAAAGCAACTTACGCACTGGACACTCCATCAAAATAGCCACCCTTGCAAAGAGGGCAGGCAGGTGAGACAATAAACAGTAGTTATGGATGCACTCTTGTGGGTTATTGGTCTATTATTGCAATGGTACATTTGGGTGCCTGCGGTGCTTATTTTGGCCTACTTAACATGGCGCAATAATCAAATAAGCGAAGCAGTGAAATCCGTCGAGAGCGTTCTTTTAGTTCTTGAAATTCCAAAAGCAAATGACAAATCAGAGCTTGCCGCAGAGCAACTCTTCGCCAGTCTGCACGGTATTCTCCGCGACAAGGAAGAACTAAAGCAAACCAAAGGTATTCAAGAACACCTTAGTTTTGAGATTGCCTCCGTCAATGGCCAGATTCGTTTTTACACCTGGGTACCAAAAACTCTTCAAAGTTTTGTCGAAGGGCAAATTTACTCACAATACCCAACGGTTCAAATTCACGAAGCCCCAGAGGACTACGTTGCGCATGAACGCCAACACAGCGTCGCCTATACGTCTGAAATCACGTTAACCGACAGTGAATTCTTGCCAATTAAGACCTTCCAAAGTTTTGAAGTAGACCCACTTGCCGGTATTACGGGAACCCTCGCGAAACTTGAATCAACCGGTGAAGAGCTCTGGGTGCAAGTGCTTGTTCGCCCAATTGAGGATAGCTGGCAGAAAGCCTCAGACAGCTGGATTAAAAGTGTCAAAAACGGCAAGCCGTTTAATCTCTTTAGTGCAGATTCATTTAACTTAAAATGGCTCGGTATGATCCTTGAAGCTCTTTGGAAACCACCTGAACAAGCAGCTGGTGGTAAGCCAGTACCAAAAGAGTTATCAGATCGCGACAAGACACGCCTCGCTGAAGCTGAAAAGAAAGCAACTAAGCTTGGGTACCAAGTTAAAATTCGTTTAGTCTACCTTGGCGAGAGTCAAGCTAACGCCAAGCTTCGTATGCAAGCTATTGTTGGTACCTTTAAGCAGTACAACAGTACGAACCTGAACGGCTTCCGCATGACTGGCGGCAGCTTTAAGAAGGAAGATTTAGCAAATTACCGTTCGCGTCTTTTTATGGATCGCGGCTTTATCTTAAATATCGAAGAAGTAGCATCTGTCTTCCACTTGCCACACACTAACGTTGAGACTCCAAACATCGTTTGGGCAAGCAATAAGACCGCCGAACCGCCAGCTAAGCTGCCGGTCATTACTGGTAATGAAGCTATTGACGAAAACATCAGCGCGTTTGGACTGACAAACTTCCGCGGTATGAAGCATCAATTTGGCATGCTCCGCGGTGATCGCAGTCGTCACGTCTATATTATTGGTCAGACTGGTGCAGGTAAGTCGGGCACACTTGAGCTCTTCGCCCTATCTGATATTTACCACGGCCAAGGCTATGCCATCATCGACCCGCACGGTGACTTTGCAGTCAATAACATGCGCTTTATTCCTGAATCACGCCTCAAAGACGTCGTCTACTTCAACCCGGCCGACACAGCCTACCCACTTGGTTTTAACCCGCTTGAAGTGACCAACCCATCACAAAAGACAAACATTAGCTCTGAAGTCATTGGCGTATTGAAGCGTATGTTCGGTGAATCATGGGGCCCTCGCTTGGAGTACATCTTGCGTTACACCATCCTTGCGCTACTTGATCGCCCAGAGACAACCATGCTTGATATTACGCGCATGCTAACCGACAAGAAATTCCGCGAAGATACACTTAGCTACTGTAAAGATACCGTGGTAATGCAGTTCTGGCGTGTTGAGTTTGCTAGCTGGAACGACAAGTTCGTCGCTGAAGCCATCGCCCCAGTTCTTAACAAGGTTGGTGCTTTTACCGCTAACCCTATCATTCGTAATATTATTGGCCAGCCAAAAAGTACGTTTAATATTCGTCAAATCATGGACGAAGGTAAAATCCTGATCGTCAACTTGTCTAAGGGTCTCGTTGGAGAAGATAACGCCTCAATCCTTGGCGCTTTCCTCGTAACAAAGATTCAGCTCGCTGCCATGTCACGTTCTGATATTCCAAACATTGAAGATCGCCGTCCATTTTACCTTTACGTTGACGAGTTCCAAAACTTTGCAACTGATAGTTTCGCGACCATTCTATCTGAGGCTCGTAAATATGGCCTCAACCTCACCGTCGCTAACCAGTACATCTCACAGATGAGCGACACCGTTCGCGACGCCGTCTTTGGTAACGTTGGTACGATGATTTGTTTCCGCGTTTCAGCCGATGACGCTCCAATTCTCTCAAAGCAATTCGAGCCACAATTCGAACCAAATGATCTCCTACAGATGCATAACCGTAACTTCATCATTAACATGGTGATTAAAGGCGAAAAGTCGCCAGCCTTTAGTGCCTCAACGCTTACTCTGCCACCAGCCCAAACTGACAGCAGCAGCCTCATTATTGAGAACACCCGTCGTAACTATAGCCGTAGCCGTGCTGACGTTGAGGCAGAGATTGATAAGGCTATTCAGCCCCCACAACACCTGCAAAGCAAGAAAGCGCCAGTCTCACCCGCACAAGCAAAACAGTGGCCAATTAACGCCCAAACGCAAACTGTCACCCCTAATAAAATTGTCTTCAAGACTGATACGCCAGCGCCAAAGGCAACTCCCGCCGCGCAATCTGCCGGCGTTGCGCCAGCATCCGCCACTCCCGCGCCAGTCGGGCAGGGGACTACTGATAGCACCGCACCCGCTCCAGAGAAAAAGAAGCGCACGCGCACACGTCGACGTAAGTCAGCTGCAGCTCGACAAGCAGAAGCTAACGGCGACGCACAACAAACTCAAGCGCCAAAAGCTCCTATGCCACCTACAGAACAGCAGGGGAGTTCAAAACCTCAGCAGTCCACTCCACGTCCTAACCCCACTTCAAAACCAGCGCAAAAGGCTGACGAAGGCGTGCTTCACCTCCGTTAATAGCCTTCCTAGCTATTCAAATGACGCGTATGCGCATACAATAGAACTATACAATTTGCCTTGTAATTAACATAGCAGAATAAGGAGTTACAATTATGAATAAAAAGGTTCTCATTGGCGTCATTGCCGTAGCAGGAATAATTCTGCTCGGCACATGGGCCTACATCATGGCGCAGCCAAACGGCAACAATGGCAATACCTCCTCGTCAACACCATCAACGAGCCAGCAAAACACCCCGTCAACAGATACCTCAAACTCGAGTTCAAGCACCGACGTTCCTGCAGCCGCTGCTGCAGCCACGATTACTTATACCGATAACGGCTTTACGCCCGCTAAAGTAGTCGTAAAAAAAGGTGACGTCATTACCGTCAAGAATAGCTCCACACAGGACCTGCAGTTCTCATCAGCCGACCACCCATCACACCTCCTTGACCCAGAGCTCAACATGAACATCCTTAAGCCAGGGGAGTCAGGGAACATCACTATCTCCACTGTTGGTACTCACGGCTACCACAATCACCTAGACGCAAGTATGACCGGTGTAATTGAAGTTACTGAGTAATATCAATTAGCTGCGTTGTATTCACAGAGACATATGAGGCGAGGCAACTCGCCTCATATGTTATTACTGGTACCCATCTAAAGCTGTTCGATTTTATAGAACAAGCAATAGAACAAAAATAGAACATTTATTATCTGGCCGCCAAAACAAATCGTAGTCCAGCAAATGCATCACGAAGCAACTTGGACGTGCACGCGACGTATAGCGGCTGATATATTTGTGCAGGATGACTATGGACACACAAATGAAGAGACTGACGCACAAATGTAGCAGTAGGTGAATATACATAGTACGTATGGCAAATTAACGAAAGGCCAGGCCAGGAAAAATTATTAAACACGGACAAAAAGAGTACATAAGCCACATAGTGATTATGGGTCGCACAATATATCTTTTACGACATTAACTATATGTATATAAGATGATTACGTATACGTCTGTATAGATAGTAAAAATGAGATATATGCTCTTAGTAGGGGTCTACGTCTCTTTTTATTTCTACGTTACTATACATTTAACTTTACGTAATGTTTATTTGTACTTACTACGTTGTTGTCAGATCCGTCGAGGTACCTCGGACGTGTAAGTCTGTGTTCGAGAGTGCCAAATTGGCCACAGCCACATATCCAGTGGCGGCTCGCTGACTCACCAACTTATCCACATACAACTCATTTGCATTATTTGACTTTTGTTTCGTTTGTATACTTTTATATGTTTTTTCGCTACTTAACTGAGCGAATTCTGAGAAAACTCTGACCCTTCCCCTGCCTTGCCCTTTAGTGAAATAATTTGCTTTTTTGTTATTTTGATATAGTAATATAGTTTTTTCCTTACTACGATTATTGTCAATAAAAGAACAAAAATAGAACACTATCGATAAGAGGAGAGAAGTCACCTTTTATGTTTCTAGCGGTAAAAGGCTCGCCCACTCACCCGCACGTCGAGGTATTCTGGCGTGACATTATGCGCCTTGAGCCACACGAGTGAACGAGCCATATCCTCTACCTGCTCCCCTGCTGAGCGGTCTATCAATAACTTAATAGGAAAACTAACATCTTTTACCCGTAGTTCAATCTGTCGTGTTGAGCCCTGAGGGATCACTACCTGCTCAACAGTATAATGACGAGTATTTGAAAGGCCGACAACGCGACCAACGAAGCTTAAGAACTGGTTACTCGCCACAGCTTGTCCAGCTTCAACTTGAATACCACTATTATCAACAATCTGGACTGCCGGGGTAGCATAGTGGTTGTAGGCAAATGACGTCCCGGTGGCATCAACATACTGCTGCACACCGCGAATACTCCAGCCAGCGATAGGATGGCGCATTTCCAGGACAAATATCGATCGTCCCAGTCCACCAAATCCATCGACATGTACCGTCGCGACTTCTGGGGTCACAGTCTGTAAATAGTCATTGAGCGCATCTTCACGCAGCATAAAACGCAGACGTTCAATTGGCTGGCGCGTCAGGTAGGTATTAATTGCCTCAGCGTAGGTTGGCGCGAGCGTATCAGACATATCTGACGTTCTCACGATGACATGAGCGGTGAATTGAAAGACGAGTCCAGATAATGCCAACGCACCAATCATTACCAAGGCTAGAATACCACCAATATGACGACGCCGCTGGGCTAATTCATGCATCTGCACTCGAGGTGACTTCAGCTGTGCGTTTGATTCGTTAGCCGCACCAATCACACGCGATGACGCGCTTCCTGTCAGCGTTCGGTTTCGACGAAACGCATAGCGTTCATCTAGACTACTTTCTGTTGCACGTTCAGGCGCACTCGAAGGAACGTCCTGTCGGCGTCGAGGAATATCAGGCTGCTTTTTAGAAAATAATGCCATAACTTACTACTGTAATTGTAACAAACTTATGCTTATTTTACTGCATCAAGAATCAGGTCAGCCATGTCAGCTGCGGCATTTGGCTTGGCGAACGTATAAAATGCTTCACCCATACGCTTACGTGCCGCAGGATCATCGAGAAGGTCCTTCAAGCGATCATGGAGAATGATTGGATCGGCATCGAGCTTATGCTCATCAATGACGCCTACCGCACCATATTCGGCGTAAGCGGCTGCGTTCTTAAGCTGGTGGCCACCCGTGAGGTATCCGTTTGGCACCAGGATTGTTGGCTTCGCAAGGGCGGCTAGCTCAAGGATCGTTGTTGCGCCAGCGCGTGCCACCACGATATCCGCCGCATCTAACATCTGCGCCATACCGGTACTAACAAAAGCGTATAGCTTATAGTGAGCATCGTCCTGCGGTGTCAAAGCGCGCAGTTCATCATATTGCCCCACACCAGAGATCAGTGCGACTGACGTCATCGGGAGGAGTTCCCGCAGTACACTTGCGACAGCATTATTAATGCGCTGAGCCCCAAGTCCCCCACCGGTTATTACCACGAGTGGACGATCAACGTCAAAGCCAAGTGCCTTCTTTGCAGCACGCTGACTTGCCGGAGTAGTTTTCACAAAGTCACTTGAAATTGGAATACCGACATAATGCGAACGCGCCACAGGATAAGGATAATGTTTCAAAGGAGCACCGGTAGCAATTGACGTTGCCCAGCGCGCAAGTACGCGGTTCGTCAAACCTGGATGGGCGTCAGAATCATGAATGACGAGCGGGATGCCGAGCAGCTTTGCACTTAAACCCACTGGAAGACAGACGTACCCGCCCTTCGTAAAGACAACATCTGGTCGCCACAGCAGTAGTTTTACAAAGCTCTGTACGAAGCCACATACCACCAACACCATATCACGCAGATTCGGAAACACAATAGAGACGGGGCGCAGCGCTTGGCGCCACATTGGCAGATTGTTGTAGCGACGGAATTTCCCCGACAAAATAGTATGCACTGGGACGGTTGTATCAAGATGATTCATAATACTGCGAGCCTGTGGTGCGAACTTTCGGTCACACCAAAAACGCACTTCAACAGATGGATCGCGTTGCTTAAGCTCGCGGAGTACTGCGACGACTGGTGTAACGTGCCCGCCCGACCCCCCGCCGACTGCTAATATCTTCATTGGTTATCTCCTTATATGCTGGTCCATGAATGGTGTAACGCGATAGCTGAAATGCTAACCCTAATGCCCCTGCAATGAATATCATACTCGTCCCGCCGAAGCTAAGGAGTGGTAATGTGATCCCCGTTAACGGGAAGACCCCAATCATTGCTGCTACATTCAATATAACATGCGACGCAAGCCAACCAAACACACCAGCTACGGCAAGGCGCATCCACATATCTGGGAGATGATCTGTAATCTTAAGTAGGCGCATGAGGAGAGCGGTAAATAACAGCAATATCACCGTCAGACCAACAAAGCCAAATGTCTCACCCATGATAGCGAACACCGAGTCGTTAATAGCCTCTGGCAGGTAGCCCGTCGCCTGGACACTATTGCCAATACCAACCCCGCTAAAGCCACCACTTCCAATAGCAATTTTCGCGTGGTTAATGTGGTAATTCGCATCAGCATCGCCAGTACTCATCGTGTTATCACCAGCAAGGAATGTCATGACGCGCTCGACGCGGTGCGGCGCAATAACAATCAGCACGACACCAAGCGCAACCGCGGCAATCATTAAGGCCGTGCCAACCTTCTTGCTTACCCCACTCACCATCATCATACTGGCAATAATCGCAAGCATCGCAATACCCGTCCCCATGTCTTTTTGAATACCAATGATGAAGATAACCGCAATAAGAATCAAAGCACCAAGAGGAATAAGCGTCTTATCGACATCATTTACTCTTCCCTGCTGGGCTCGCATGCCAAGAAAGCCAGCCGTAAATAATAACAAACCAAACTTTAAGATCTCTGCTGGCTGAATTGTCCCAAGTGGGCCGAGACTAAACCATCGACAGGCTCCGAGACTACACTGGGCGATACCAAGGTGTGCCAGACCGGCAATGGCTAGGACGGCACAAGCAATAAACCCAACAAACAAAACATTCTTCGCGTACTTTTGAAGCAGCTTATACGGAAAGACTGCCATGAAGGCAAACGCGCCAAGCGCGAACAGGAGACTCACGGTCTGCTTAATAAAGAAGTATGTGCTGGTATAAAAATCAGTACCATTGGCATTATTCAGTACGTTTGCGCGCTGTGGTCCAATGGCATACATCACAATGAGACCAAGGAGCATTAGAAGCCCCATATAGAGGACGATCTGGTAATCAGGGCGATGGCGACGGACAACGACGTCACGAACCGCCGCACCGACCTTCCCCACCGAACGTCGCGTTGGTTGCATAGGCTTAAATATGCCCTCCAGCAAGTGCAAGCAAGACACCGAGGAAGCCAGCAACACAGCCAATCACCCAGAAGCGCATGGTCACTTTTGTCTCCGGCCATCCTTGTGCTTCGAGATGGTGATGAATTGGAGCTGACAAAAAGACTTTACGGTGAAAGAATTTCTTACTAAGAATTTGAATCAGACTTGAGCCCGCTTCAATCACGAAGATTACCCCAATGAGCGGCAAAAGGAACAGCGTATTTGTCATCATCGCGACGACACCAAGACTTGTCCCAAACGCAAAGCTACCGACGTCCCCCATAAAGAAACGAGCAGGAAAAATATTAAACCACAGGTAGCTTAGGAGCGCACCAACGACTGTGAAACAAAAGCCAGCAAGGATAACTTGCCCTTGCAGGAGCGCAATAATACCAAACGTGCCGAAACTAATCGTCAGAAGCCCGCCTGCCAGCCCATCAAGGCCGTCGCTAATATTCACCGCGTTACTAGTTGCCACCACAGCAAAGGCAAAGAGTGGAACGATCAACCACCCAAGAGTTAGGTCCCCAATAAATGGTAGGTGCACTGCATCGACACCAATGTTGTTGTAGAACCACCACCCAAGCGCAACAGCCAGCACTGAAATCATTGCAAACTTTATGTTAGAGCGAAGTCCAGCCACGCCAGCCCCCTGCCCGCGCAGATTAATAATGTCATCCAGGAGTCCAACCATGCCACCACCAATGAGAGCTGCAAATGGCAAGTAGGTTTCCGCCCGATCCCAGTTGAAGCCGAGGGTGATGACAGAAATGGCGATAATGCCAATCATCCCTGCCATCGTTGGAATGTTGCGCTTGAATTTATTGGCGTGTAACTTAGTGAAGACTTCGAGCTTCTCGCCCGTCGTACTCGTCATACGCTGCTTTTTCCAGAATTTGTAGCGGTACGCCAAGAAGGTGTAGGCCGGAGTTAACAGCATGGCGAGCAAAAATGCAGCAACGCTTAAAATAAAGGTCGTTGTGAGATCCTGGGTAAATACGCTATGGAGGTGGTCTTCGTTCATCATTTAGCCTTTCGGTTGCAGCTTCATATAATCAAGCATCCAGTTAGAGATATCGGTAAAAATCGGCATAGCGTCTTTGTTGCCAGCCAGGTTCATATTCTTACCTGATACTTGCACCATTATGACATACTTCGGCCCCGTACTGCTACTGTCATTGCCGCCAAATCCAAGGTACGTTCCAACAGTCTCGTTATCGACGTATTGGCCATTACGAAGTGTCTGGGAAGTACCGGTCTTTCCACCGACATAGTAGCCCGGTGTGTCGTTGCCGCTATAAAATGCGCTGCGTGCCTCATGCACCATAGCCCGGACTTTATCAGAGGCGTTAGCGCTAATAACGCCAGCACGAGCCGCCTTTGCAGCAGCCGCTGTAAAGTGAGTGCCATCATCGTTCATAGTACCGTCAATGACAGTTGGTGGGTGGTACGTACCGCCGTTAATGATAGTACTAAAGGCGGCACACACTTGTACCATTGTAACGTCCATACCCTGGCCAAAGGACATATTAGAATAGCGAACCGCCCCACCGTCGACGTCCGTTGGAGGAATAACAGTGCCCCTGGCCTCGTTATCCAGCTCAATACCCGTGAGTACGCCAAGCCCGAATTTATTATGGAAGTAATCGTACATCGTGTCACGAGCCCCTCGAGTAATGCTCGTCCCGTCACCCAACTTCTGAGCAATCGTGACAAACCCTGTGTTAAGTGAATAGTTCAACGCGTGCTGATACGTAATTGTGCCGGTTTGGCCTTTTGTTGCATTTGTAATCGTACGGTCTTCGACCTTAATAAAGTCAGTATTGTTATAGGTTGAATCCGGCTGCACTACCCCTTTATCAAGCCCGATAGCCATAGTGAGTGTTTTAATGTCTGAACCTGGCTCGTACGGTGCACTAATCGTGTCATTATTAAAGGCTGCCGCATCTTGTGTCTGGCTATAGGTTGCTGGATTGTAGGTTGGCATATTTGCCATCGCCAGCACCTTCCCTGTCTGCGGATCCATCACCATCACACTGCCATTTGTGGCACCTGATTTCTTGAGACCTTCAGCGAGTGCCGATTCAGTATGCGACTGAATGTTGCGATCAAGTGTCATGACGATGTTGTCACCGTTAACGGCTGGCTTGTTGATATTATCTTTCCCAATTGTTAATGGGACGTCACGCACGTCAGCCACCGTCTGCAATAGGCCATCCTTACCAGTTAAGCGCTCGTTTAAAGCTCCTTCGAGACCATATTTACCCGTACCCTCAAAATCGACGAATCCAAGTGTCTGGGCGGCAAGCTGCCCTTCTGGATAGACACGCTGCGTTTCACGCTGAAAGCCGATACCACTAAGTTTTGCCGCTTTAATCATCTCCGCCTGCTTCAAAGAGACTTTTGTGGCAAGAATTTGGTAGCGAGAATCTTTTTTCGCAAGCAACTTATCAAGATTTGCCCGAGCATTACCACCAGCAACAGATTGAATGGTATCGATAATTGGCTGACTGTTTTTAATAATTTTCGGATCAGCAAAAACAGTATATACAGTCTCGTTCATGACCAGTTTTACTGGGGTGCCAGCATCCATCGTGTAAATTTCCCCACGCTGTGCAGGAATAACCAGCTGGCGAAGCTGCTCTTGCTGCGCGGCAGCGACGTAAAATTCGTGCCGAATGACCTGCAAATAAAAAAGCCGCACAATAAATACCGCCATGATGATAACTACCAACATAGCGAGTATCCGTGGACGGCTTCCCTTTGCTAAATCTAATTGCATATTTTATTCGCTTACATAGTTTGTCGAAGCAGGCTTTGTCATAGACTTGGCAACGCTGCTGTTCTTGACGTTTTCGAGTGCGGTGAGGCGAGCGTTCTCGATTTTTAGGTCAGCTTGTTTGGTAGAAAGATCAGCGATCTTCGTATCAATCTCCTGGGCCTGGTAATCATAGCCAGTGGCACGTGTTGCCTGTGTTAAGTATATCAAGCCGAGCACGGTAATCATAAGGGCAACTAGCACTGTATGAGTCACTGGGCCGAGTTTGACGTTCGAAGTGAAGCGTGTGTTGTTTTGGTTGCGAGACCAATTGCTTGCACGTCGAGAACTGAACTGAGGAGTTCGTTGGTATGACATAATATTATTTTTGTTTCTATTAGGTTAGGTTTTTATTTTGGTAGTGTACTCGCCTTCTAGATAATGAAGACGAGTACACCAGAACTATTTAGTTAAAACGTACAGTAACTTGTGTTTCTACTGATGTGTTTTGTACTGGGATGTGAATTGGCATTATTTTGTGCCCTTTCTTTTTTTGTTTTATTTTTTCACTGCGGCTCGTAGTTTTGCACTACGGGATCGCGGATTGTGAACGTCGTAAATGTCTCCGGCTAACGGCTTTTTAGTCAGTAACTGGAGCTCAGCTTCGTAACCAGCATTCTTTTGTTCGTTGAAATACTGCTTAACGAGCCTATCTTCCAGACTGTGAAAGCTGATGATACCTATTCGCCCACCAGGCTTTAAAAGCTTCGGGATAAGAGGTAATAATTCTTCAACTTGTCGCAGTTCTTGATTGACCGCAATTCGGAGGGCTTGAAAAGTACGCGTCGCTGGATGGATTTTCTTCCATTTCCCGACGTATGCGTTT
>Ga0157369_10000120_pt1 | contig 111290 bp, 96 predicted proteins | sample C25metaG_FD_113461 | JGI IMG/M metagenome (GOLD analysis project Ga0157369, IMG submission 113461) | Corn rhizosphere microbial communities from Kellogg Biological Station, Michigan, USA - C2-5 metaG | ecosystem: Host-associated > Plants > Roots > Rhizosphere > Soil | place: USA: Michigan... | reverse complement strand
GTGCATGCGCCGCATTGCCCGCGATCGCAGCCCTTTTTCGTCCCCGTCAGGCCGACATATTCGCGTAGCGCATCGAGCAACGTGACGCGCGGCTCGAGCTGAAGCTGGTAGGGTTTTCCGTTGATCGTGAGGCTCACGGCCTGCGCGGGCGGCGCGGCGTGGGCTGCGGGAGGCGGCACGGGCTGAGCCATCGGCGGTACCTCTGCGGACAGGTGCGGCGCTGCGCCGACGGTAGCGGCCGCCGCAGCGGATTGAAGAAAGCGGCGACGCGCCAAGTTGGGCGCACGCGGCACGTCATCGGGGGCGGCGGGCTTGGACATGGTCGATGAGCGAAGCTCCGGATCGGGGGCAGCGGGCCTATCGGGAGTGCAAGCAATGCGAACCGCATCGCGTGGGGCCGGCTCGAAGGCGAGCAAGCGCGATGCCCGCATTGCAGTGCCGTTGGTGGCGACCTCGCGCGTGCCGTTGCGCCGAACGACGGGATCTAAGCGCTGCGGGCGGCGAAGCTGTTCGCGCGGCGGGGCGAGCCGCGTGTCTGAGTGTTATAGCAGCTAGCGGGAGATTTGCCGGGATCGGCGAGCGGGCGGGAGGGGGGGCGGCGAGGCCGCCGCCCGCGTATCAATCGATGCCGTGAAAGAGCGCGTCGTCCGGCCCGAGGAAGGCCGGCGGGCGCCACGCCGCGTCGCGCATCGAATGCTGAACGAGGTGCTCGACGCCGAGCAGCACCGCAAAAATCGCCATGCGGATGGGGATGCCGTTATCGGTTTGACGAAAAATCGCGAGCCGCGGGTCGTGGTTCAGATCGGTGCTCAGATCGTTCGCACCGGGGCGGCTGTCGCGCGGCAACGGGTGCATGATCAGCGTGTCACGGCCGCACGCCGCATCGACGAGCGCCTGGTTGATTTGAAATTCCGGTGTGTAACCCTCGAACGATTCGTCGGTGAAGCGCTCTTTTTGGATCCGGGTGGCGTAGACGACATCGGCACTCCGAAGCCCCGTCGCCAGATCGTTCGATTGCTCGATCACATGGCCGTTGCGCGTTATCTGCTCGACGATATGCGTAGGCATCTCGAGCGCGGGCGGTGAGATCAGCGTGAACTTGATTCCCCGATACAGTGCGAGCAGCTTCACGAGCGAATGCACCGTGCGACCGTATTTCAGATCGCCGACGAGGGCGACGTGAGCGCCGTCGACGATCTTGCCGAGCCGCGAGAATTCGCGCTGGATCGTATAGAGATCGAGTAGGGCCTGGCTTGGATGTTCGCCCGGGCCGTCGCCGCCGTTGATCACGGGCAGGTTCGTCGCCCGCGCGAATTCGGCGACGGAGCCTTGCTCCGGGTGCCGCACCACGAGTGCATCGACGTAGCCGCTCATGACGCGGCTAGTGTCGTAGATCGATTCCCCTTTCGCCATCGACGAAAACGTGAAACCGGTCGTGTCGCAAACCGACCCGCCCAATCGGCAGAAGGCCGCGCCGAACGATACGCGCGTGCGTGTGCTCGCTTCGAAGAACAAATTGCCGAGCACCGCGCCCTCGAGCACGCGCGAAATCTTTTGGCGCCGCGCGATCGGCTGCATGACATCGGCCACGCGAAAGAGCGCCTCGACCGATTCGCGCGAAAACTGATCGACCGAAAGAAGTTGCGGTTTGCCCTCGAACAGAATTTGACCCGCGAGGGAGGGTGAATATGCGCGATGCGTATATTCATCACTGTGCGTACCGGTGAGGACGATTTCCGAGACAAAGCGCTCGACGATCTCCGGCATCGAACGCGACTCCTGCGAATCCTCGGGCAGAAGCCAGGTGTCGAGCGCCCGCCGACTAACGCCGATGCGGTTGGCGAACGCATCGCGCGTCATATTCATGCGGCGCATCGCGTCGCGCAGGAAGGCTTGCTGGGGGGCGGACATGGGGGGCCTCGATCATCCGGGGGGGGGAGGGGTGGTGGTATGCGCAATGCGTATAGTACCTCGTCCGATAGGGAAGTCAAGGAACCTCCCGCAAAAAATGTTGTCGTCGCGCGGGATGACCGTGTACACTCGGCCAAATGGAAACGAACCCAGTTTATTTTTCGTCGGTTGTCGTGACGTCCGCGGTGCACGCTGTGTATAGCGGCGCCCCGGCGTTCGCCGTTTCCAAAGCCAAAAAACAGCCGCACGTCTGACCGGTGCGCTGTGCCGTCGGACGCGCGACGGGACAGCAACACCGCCTCCTTGGTTTTTCTAGCCTGCCCGGCGCCTTCCCTCGGTTTCGATTCGGTCTTGTCACGAGGTGAAGTTATGTCGATGTTTTCCGGTATCTGGGTTCCGCTGGTCACGCCGTTTGCGGCGGGCGCGGTCGATCATCGTGCGCTTGCTGCGCTAGTCGAACGCTATCGCGACGCGGGTGTGGCGGGCTTCGCTGCGCTCGGCACCACGGGCGAGCCCGCGGCGCTGTCGGGCGAGGAGCAGGACGCCGTGCTGGCGACTGTGCTGCGCGCGGCCGAGGGCTTGCCCGTGGTGGCCGGTGTCGCGGGCAACCGGGCCAGCGTGCTGCGCGAGCGGGTATTGCGCCTGAACGACGAGCCGATCGCGGGCGTGCTCATCAGTGCGCCTTATTACATCCGGCCGTCTCAAGCGGGGCTCATCGAGCATTTTTGGACGCTTGCCGATGCGAGCGCCAAGCCGATCGTGATTTACGACATTCCGTACCGCACGGGTGTGCGCATCGAACTCGATACCCTGCTCACACTGGCGGGCCATCCGCGCATCCAGGCAATCAAGGATTGTTCCGGCAGCCCCGAGACCACGCTCGCGTTGATTCTCGACGGGCGTCTCAGGGTGCTCACAGGAAACGACGATGCCATGTTCGCGACGTTGTGCATGGGCGGCGCGGGCGCGATAGCAGCCGCGGCTCACGTGCGCACCGACCGCTTCGTCGCTATGTATCGGGCATTGGCGCGCGGCGATCTGGCGGAAGGTCGTGCGATCTATCACGAGCTGACGCCGCTTTTGCGGGCGCTGGCGTCCGAGCCCAACCCTGCGCCCGTGAAGGCAGCTTTGGCCGCGCAAGGATGGGTGGAAAACGAATTGCGCTCACCGATGACGCCCGCGAGCGAGTCGCTCACGCGTGTGCTGGCGGATCGTTTGGCAGCGTGAGTTCGAAGGCATGAAGCCGCTTCGTTGAGAAAAGAAGACGCGCTGCCCTGTATCGGCAGCGGCCGAGACTTTTTCAACGGCCGTGCGTAGCGGCGAGCGCCGTCAAGGCGCTCGCAATCGATTCGATGACGCTGTCCCAATCGCCCAACGCCGGTTGCCTGAACAACCGCGCGCTTGGATACCACGGGCTGTCTTCGCGCTCGAGCATCCAGCGCCAGCAGGTGTCGAGCCGGTTCAGGATCCACACGGGCTTGTTCATGGCGCCGGCCAAATGCGCCGTCGACGTATCGACCGAGATCACCAAGTCGAGGTTGTCGACGAGCGCCGCCGTATCGGCGAAGTCGGTCAGCTCCGCAGTCCAATCGATCACGCGCCGGCTGGGCTCGTGGCGCTCGCGCATCGCATTCAATTGATGTGCCGCGCTTTTGCCCTTTTGGAGGCTGAAGAACTGCACGCCGGGCACTTCGACGATCGGCGCAAAGCGGTCGTAGGCGAGCGAACGGCGCGCATCGTTCTTGCGCAGCTCGGGCACGTGCGGGCGGTGGCCGCCCGCCCAGACGAGGCCGACGTTCAAACAAGGCGAGGAAGCGGCTTCTTCGATGCGGGTGCGAAAGCGCGCCGAGGCGGCGCGATCGGCGAAGAGGTAAGGCGTTCGCGCTGGGATCGTTGCAATCGTCGTGTGCAACGCGAGCGGCAAACTCAACAACGGGCTGTGACAATCGAACGGAGGCAATGCTTCGCCTGCGGTTACGAACTCGCTCACGCCGTCAAGCCCGGCCAAAAGACGCGTGAGCTCGGGCTGAACTTCGAGCACGACCCGTGCGCCCTGCGCCGCGACGAGTCGAGCGTACCGGCAAAACTGCAGGGTATCGCCGAGGCCCTGCTCGGCGTGAAGCAAGATCGTCTTGCCGTCGAGCGGGGTGTCGCCTAGCCACAACGGCGCGTCGAAGTCCCGCCGGCTCGGCGCGATGCGCTTGCGCTGCCAGCGCCATTCGTATTCGGCGAAGCCCGTGGCGAGCTCGCCGGTTTGCAGCAAGCAAAGCGCGCGGTTCCAATGCGTTTCCGCCGAATCGGGGGCAAGCGCGAGCGCGCGCCCGTAGCAGGCAAGCGCATCGGTATGCCGATTCATGTCGACGTAAGTCAGACCGAGGTTGTTCCAAGCATCCGCGAGGTTCGATGCCGCGGCCAACGCACGCTCATAGCTTGCTTGCGCCTCGAGCGGACGATTCAAATCGGATAAGGCATTGCCGCGATTGCTCCACGCTTCGGCGTAGTTGGGACGCAGTGCGATCGCCTGGTCGCAACTGCTCACGGCTTCTTGCGGACGGCCCAGATCCCGTAGCGCACAGCTGCGGTTGCTCCACGCTTCAGGAAAGTCGGGCTTGGCCGACAGTGCTTTTTCGAAGCTGGCAAGCGCCTCGCCGGGGCGCTCCAGCGCCGCCAACGCCATGCCGCGGTTGTTCAGCGCATCGGCAAAACCGGCCTTGAGCGCCAGTGCGCGGTTGGCGGCGGCAAGCGCCGCGTCGTGGCGGCCGAGTGCGTTCAGTGCAAAGGCCAAGTTCGAATGCACATGGGCTTGCCGCGGATCGACCACGAGCGCCTTGCTCAGCCACGCGACCCCTTCCTCGTGCCGGCCCGCCTGCAAAGCGAGCGCGCCCAGCAGTTGCAGTGCGTCGAAATGACGAGGGCGCAGCGCGAGGATTTCTCCGTAGACGGTTTCTGCTTCGGCCAATGCGCCGTTTTGCTGAAGTTCGATCGCTTCGCGAAGCAACTGATCGATATGGCGTGGGCTGCCGGGCTTGTTCATGGGCGTGAGGGTTTCGTGCGGCGAGCGGCGCGTGCGGTATCGGGCAAATGGTGGCGATTATCGCCGATCCCCGCGACGCGTTTTTGCGCGCGCCGCCGCATCGATCACAGCGAGCGGATGTCCGCCGCCGCCGTTTGGCCGAACGCGTCGGAGAGCAGGTATCCAACGAAGTTGCCGGCGGCCTCTTCGGGCGACGTCAATTGCCCGTTGCGCTTCATCTGCTCGAAGCGTTCGCGCATCGGAAAGCGCGCGTCGTCGACGCCGCGGATCTGCGCTTGCATGTCCGTATCGACGACGCCCGGGGCGACGCTCGCGATGCGCAAACCGCGCTCGGCATCGAGGGCCGCTGCGCGGGCGTGATGATCGAGCGCGGCCTTGGTCGCGCAATAGATGTTCCATCCCGCATACGGGGTGCGCGCGGCGCCGCTCGATACGTGCGCGATGCGGCGATCGGGCACTTCGGCCGTGGCGGCGCAGAACGCGCTCGAAAGCATCAGCGGCGCGGCGACGTTCAGCGCGACCGCGCGCCCGACTTCGAGCGGCGGCTGCACGGAGCTCTGGCCCACCGGCCCGAGCGTCCCCGCGTTGTTGACGAGCAGCGCGCGCTGCGCCCCGCCGACGAACTCGGCCAATCGATCGCCTGCGAGCCATTGGGCAACCGCTTCGCTGTCGGACAGATCGAGCTCCACCTCTTCGAAGCCGCCCGGGCGCCGCACAGCCCGCGCCGCCGGCAGCGCAGGGGAGCGCGAGACACCGAGCACATCGACGCCGCGCGAGCGCAGTGCATCGACGATCGCCGCGCCGAGGCCGCGGGTATGCCCTGTGACGATGGCTTTGGTGACGAGCTTCGAAGTAGGCGTCATGGTCTTTTCAGTCGTGGCTCAAGCCGTTTCCAACGCGGGATAGTCGACGTAGCCGGCAGCGCCCGCGGCGTAGTAGGTCTCGGGATTCGGCTTGTTCAGCGGCGCATCGAGCTTGAAGCGCGTGGGCAGATCGGGGTTCGCGATGAACAACTGGCCCCAGGCCACGGCATCCGCGTCGCCTGCGTCGAGTGTGTGCTGCGCCGTTTCCTTCGTGAACTTCTCGTTCGCAATATAAACGCCGCCGAACGCTTGCTTCAACCGAGGCCCAAGACGATTCTCGCCCAGCGATTCGCGTGCGCAGATGAACGCGATGCGCCGCTTTCCGAGTTCGCGTGCGACATGGCCGAACGTTTCGGCCGGATTCGAATCGCCCATCGTATGGGCGTCGCCGCGCGGCGCGAGATGCACGCCAACCCGGCCCGCCCCCCATACCGCAATGCATTCGTCCACGATTTCGAGCAAAAGACGTGCGCGGTTTTCGATCGGGCCGCCGTAGGCATCGGTGCGGCGGTTCGTGCTGTCTTGAAGGAATTGATCGAGAAGATATCCGTTCGCGCCATGCACCTCGACGCCGTCGAAACCGGCGGCCTTGGCGTTTTCGGCGCCCCTGCGGAAGGCGGCGACGACGTCGGCGATTTCTTCCGGTTCGAGCGCACGGGGCGTGACGAACGGCCGTTGCGGACGTACGAGGCTGACGTGACCGCTCGGTGCGATCGCGCTAGGCGCTACCGGCAGTTCGCCATTCAGGAAAAGGGGATCGGAGACGCGACCGACGTGCCACAACTGCAAGAAAATGCGGCCGCCGGCGGCGTGGACCGCCTCCGTCACGCGCTTCCATCCCGCCACTTGCTCGGCCGACCAAATGCCCGGGGTGGCCGCATAGCCGACGCCCTGCGGGGTCACGGAGGTGGCTTCGCTGAGAATCAGGCCTGCCGATGCGCGCTCCGCGTAATACTGGGCCATCAAGCTGTTCGGCAGGCGTTCGTCGCCCGCGCGCTGGCGCGTGAGCGGGGCCATGATGATGCGGTTGGGCAAGGTCAGGTCGCCGACGACGAGCGGATCGAACAATGTGGGCATGGCAAGTTTTCCTCTTAAGCGCGACGGATCGAACGCGTCGCGATGCTAGCGTCAATGGGGTTCATCGCTGCGCCGCCCCAATGCGGCGGCGACGGACCTACAGGTCGTTGTGCAGCGATGCGAGAAACGCCTGAATGACGGTTTCGTTTCGCTTGAAAAAGCTCCACTGACCGATCCGCTTCACCGTGACGAGTCCCGCGCTTTGCAGCGTCGCGAGGTGGGCCGATACCGTCGACTGCGACAAGCCGCAGCGCGCATTGATCTGCCCGACGCATACGCCGCATTCGAGCGGTACCTCTTGCGCGGGAAAGCAAGCCTCCGGCTCCTTGAGCCACGCGAGGATCTCGCGTCGCACGGGGTTGGCCAGGGCCTTGTGGATGGCGTCTATATCTATCGTCATTTCAAACGTCCGGGCGTCCGCGCAGCGGGCACAAAACTCGATGACAGGATCGCCGTTGACTGAATCTTATATCGTCTTTTTGCGATATAAGCAAAGGCCGCGTTGGCTAAATGGTTGATAGGGATGCCGTGCGTGCAATGGGTACTTTGGGCGAAAGGCATGGAGAAGGGGCGTAATGACGGGGTTAAGCGTGCATATTGTGGTGGAAAGCACTCAGGAATGGCGAATGAATGTGGAATTTTGCCGAAAATCGCCCCGCATCGCGCGGCACAATATGACACCTGAACATTTCCGTTTTGCCGAGGTTGCCGTGGTCTCCCCCGACTTGCTCATCACTTTCATCGTCGCGCTCATCGTCGTGTACGCGATTCCCGGCCCCGACATGGCGTTGATCCTGCAAACCAGCATCGCTCGCGGCACGCGCACCGGGTTGACGGCCGCTGGCGGGCTCGCCGTCTCCCGGGCGACGCACGTGACGCTTTCGGCATGCGGCGTGGCGGCGCTGCTCAAGGCTGCGCCGTGGCTCTACGAGATCGTTCGATATGGCGGCGCAGTTTATCTCGCTTACATCGCGATTCAAATCTTTCGTTCGCCCATGTTCGCGCTGCAAGCGAGCGGCGCCTCGAGCGCGCAAGCCAACGAGCGCGGCGCCCTCCGGCAAGCCTTCGCCAAGGGGCTGCTTACGAATTTGCTGAACCCGAAAGCGCTGCTGTTTTGCTCCGTGCTGCTTCCGCAATTCTTGCGGCCGGCCGCCGGTCCCATCGCGCTGCAGGTCGCGGAACTGGGCATCGTGCTGCTGGTTGTCGGCATGCTGTTCGATGCGCTCTATGCCGTAGGCGCGGGCCGCATTGCCGTGTTATTGCGCAAATACCCGCTCGCGCAGACACTGCAGCGCTGGACATTCTCGGCAGCCTTGCTTGGCTTCGCCGTGCGTCTGTCCCTCGACTGAACCCCGATACAGCCCGAACGATTGGGCAGGCCGCACGCCGTCATGCCCGATAGCCCCACGGCATATCGGGCATGACGGCGTGGACCGTTGTGGGCTTACGCGCGGCCCAGGTAATCGAACTTGCCAAGCTCCACGCCGTTGTGGCGCAAGATGGCGTAAGCCGTCGTCACATGGAAGAAGAAGTTCGGCACCGCGAAGTGAAGCAGGTACGCATGGCCGATGAATTCATGCTTGCCGCTGGGCACGGTCAGCGTCACCGTGCGCGAGTCGCTGCCTTCGAGTTGCGCCGCGTCGAACCCTTGCAGGTAAGCGAGCGTTTTGTCGATACGCGCGTATAGCTCGTCGAAGGTCGTCTCCACGTCCTCGTACTTGGGCGGCTCGACGCCGGCCAGCCGCGCGACGCAAAACTTTGCCGCGTCCGAGGCGATCTGCACCTGCCTCGTCAACGGGTGCATGTTGGGATAGAGCCGGCTCGACAGCAAGATCGACGGCTCGAAGTGCTGCGTCAAAGCATGGTCGTGCCCTTTTTGCAGGACGGCGCGCAGGTTCGTGAGCCCGCGCGCGAACACGGGCACCGATGCTTGGTACATAGACAGGGTCATGTCGAGAGTCTTCCTTTTTTATTTGGCGTTTCCGAACGGTCGGCTGCATGGCAGACGGCGCGGCGCATCAATCGATTCGCGCCGCCGCGCGGCAATCATATGCCGGCGCCGCAATGTTTGCTGAAGTGCAAATGGCATAGGCGTGCCGGGCGGACATAGCGTAGACCGAACGGCCAACGTTCGCCTGGCGCATGCCGCGCACGGCCTTCGATGCACTACACTTTGTGAGTCGTCCGACGAATGCCTTTCCTTGGTTCATGGCCGTTTCTCTGCGGCGCGCTGGCGCGACGCGCGGCATGAGGAACTGTGGGGCCAGGGCGTGTGTCGGAGCTTCGACGTACCCACCGCGTGAGGAGCGTCACACATGACCCAAGCGAGACAGAGGCTTGCCGGCAGCGATCGTGCAGCCGTTGCGGATTCGAAGTGCCTCGGTCCGATCAACCCGAACGAGACCCTGCACGTAGTCGTCACGTTGCGCCGCCGCGGCGAACGCGAACTCGACGCTCTGGTGCGGCGCATTGCTCACAATCATGCCGAGCCGCTCTCGCGGGAGGAATTCGAAACGCGTTTCGCCGTTGCGCCCGAGGATTTCGCGAAGCTCGAAGCGTTTGCGCGCGAATACCAATTACGCGTCGAGCGGCAAGACCCATGCGCCGCCAAAGCCGTGCTGGCCGGGACGGCCGAGCATTTTCAAGCGGCGTTCGGCGTTGAGCTTTCCGACTACGAGCATCCGGCGCTCGGGCGCTTTCGCGGCCGCACGGGCGCGATCACGATCCCAGAAGCGATTGCCGAAGTCGTCACGGCCGTGCTGGGGCTCGACAACCGGCCTCAAGCGCAACCGCACTTTCGGTTGCGCCCGGTGTCCGGCCCCGTGACGACGCACGCGGCCGCGCAGGTATTCACGCCGTTGCAACTGGCAGCGCTCTACGGTTTTCCTGACGGTGACGGCGCCGGCCAATGCATCGGCTTGATCGAGCTCGGCGGCGGCTATGCCGCATCGGACTTGTCCGCCTACTTCGGCCGTCTCGGCGTGCCCACCCCGCGTGTCGTGGCCGTGCCGGTCGACGGAGGCGGCAATCATCCCACGGGCGATCCGGGCAGCGCCGACGGCGAAGTGACGCTCGACATCGAGATCGCGGGCGCCGTTGCGCCGAAGGCGACGATCGCCGTTTACTTCTCGCCGAACAGCGATGCGGGCTTCATCGATGCCGTTTCGCATGCGCTGCACGATACCGCGAACAAGCCGTCGGTCTTGTCGATCAGTTGGGGTGGCCCGGAGCATTCGTGGACGGAGCAGGCGATCACCAGTTTCAACGACACGCTGCGCTCGGCGGTGGCGCTCGGGGTGACTGTCTGCGCAGCTTCGGGCGATAGCGGTTCGAGCGATGGCGCCTACGACGGCGCCGATAATGTCGACTTTCCGGCCGCAAGCCCCTACGTGCTTGCGTGCGGCGGCACGCATTTGACGGCCCCGGGGGGCAAGTCGATCACGAGAGAAGTGGTGTGGAACGACGGCGCTTCGGGTGGCGCGACGGGCGGAGGCATCAGCGCGCGCTTTGCGCTGCCTAGCTGGCAGGAAGGCTTGAAGGCGACGCGCGTCGATGGCGCGGCGGCGCCGCTGACGGGGCGTGGCGTGCCCGACATCGCCGCGGACGCGTCGCCGAGCTCCGGCTACGAGGTGCTCATCGACGGTCGGAGCGCGCCCGTCGGCGGGACGAGCGCCGTGGCGCCGCTCTTCGCGGGACTTGTTGCGCGTATCAACGCGAATACCGGTAAAGCCGCCGGGTTTTTGAACGCAAAGCTCTACGCATCGGCGCATGCATTCAACGACATCACTTCGGGCAATAACGGCAGTTATGCAGCTGCGCCCGGGTGGGACGCTTGCACGGGCCTGGGCAGCCCCAACGGCCGTCGCGTTGCCGACGCATTGAACGCATCGGCGCCGGCATCAGACGGTCAGTCGGGCGGCAAGCGGTAGTGGGTCGACTAAATAGTTTTTCTGGGTAGGTCTTTTCGTTCGCGCGTCGGGTCGCGTCGCGCGGGCAAAGGGGAGTAGTTCGCCAACGCAGCCGGTGCATGCGCTCGGACCCGCGTGCCGGCCATAACCGATGGAGCGATTACGATGAATTCCGATACGGGCAGCCCGCAACCGTCGCCGCACAACGCTCATGCGCCGTCGCCGGGCAGAGCCTCGATGCCGCATGTTTTCTTGAATCGTCAGCAGGGGGACCAGCCTTTCAACGACGAAGTCGCCTATGGGAAGGGGCCCGACGATTTCGTCACGGATACGAACGAAACGGCGGCGATCACCCACCACTCCATTACCATCGGCGGCAGGAAGATCGACTACACGGCGACGGCCGGCCATTTGGTCACGGTCGACGAATCGAGTTCGAAGCCGAACGCAAAAATGTTCTACGTTGCGTTCACGGAGGACAAGCAGCAGGAACAGACGCGGCCCGTCACGTTTTTCTATAACGGCGGCCCCGGTTCCTCTGCGGTCTTCGTTTTGCTGGGCTCGTTCGCGCCCAAGCGCATCAAGACGTCGATGCCCAGCTTCACGCCCCCGGCGCCTTATACGCTCGAGGATAATCCCGACAGCTTGCTCGATCGCAGCGATCTCGTTTTCATCAATCCGGTCGGGACGGGTTATTCGGCGGCCATTTCGCCCAATAAGAATCGCGACTTCTGGGGCGTCGATCAGGACGCGCGTTCGATCAAGCAATTCATCAAGCGCTTTCTGACCAAGAACGATCGTTGGAACTCGCCGAAGTACCTGTTCGGGGAGTCGTACGGCACCGCGCGCAGTTGCGTGCTCGCCTACATGCTGCACGAGGACGGCATCGATTTGAACGGCGTGACGCTGCAGTCGTCTATCCTCGACTACGCGCAAGCGGGCAATCCGATCGGCGCATTGCCGACAGCGGCGGCCGATGCGTGGTACCACAAGCGGCTCGGTATCGCGCCGAGGCCGTCCGATCTCGGTGCGTTTGTCGAAGAAGTGGCGCAGTTCGCCCGCACCGACTACCTTACCGCGCTGCGCAAATTCCCGCAGACGGACGACACCGTGGTCGAAAAACTGTCCCAGTACACGAGTATCGACAAAGCGACGCTGCATGCGTGGAGCTTGGACATCGCCGGCTATGACAGCCGCGGCAATTCGCTGTTTTTGACGACGCTGCTCAAGTCCAAAGGTATGGCGCTCGGCGCCTATGACGGACGCGTGACGGCGATCGACACGGGCATCGCGGGGCAAATCGATCCCAACTCGGGTGGCAACGATCCGACGATGACGGCCGTTTCGGGCGTCTACACGACGATGTGGAACGAGTACCTGAACGAGCAATTGAAGTACACGTCCACCTCGTCGTTCACCGACTTGAACGATCAGGCTTTCAAGTATTGGGATTTCAGTCACACGGACCCGACCGGCGAGCAAAAGGGCAAGGACGCGCATGGGAACATCATCCTCTATACGGCGGGCGACTTGGCCGCGGTGATGGCGCTCAACATCGATCTGAAGGTGCTGTCCGCCAACGGCTTTTACGATTTCGTGACGCCGTTCTATCAGACGGTAATCGATTTGCAACAGATGCCGCTGATCGAGCAGTCGGTCCGCAATAACTTGTCGGCGCGGTTTTACCCGTCGGGGCACATGGTTTATCTCGACGGCGGCTCACGCACGGCGCTCAAGGCGGATCTGGCAAAGATGTACGACACCGTGGGCGCCGATGCGCCTGCGATGGCGCGTGTGCGGACGCTGCAACAGCGGCATCGTTCGTAAGCGGCCGTTGGTGGGCCGCAAGTCGTAGGAGGCGAACGGGGCGAACGAGGCGAGCAGGGCAAACGCGGCCAATGCGGCCAATGCGGCCAATGCGGCCAATGCGGCCAATGCGGCCAATGCGGCCAATGCGGTCAATGCGGCCAATGCGGCCAATGCTATCGCGAGGGTCCAGCCAAGTTCCCCCGGCAAGCAAAGCGGCAGTGCCGATGCTGATCGACGCGGCCGCTTTTTTACGTCGCCAAAAGACTGCCGGGTCAGCCGCGACGTTTCTCTACGATGTGCACGCCTCTTGCTTGCGTTGCCTGCGTAAGCAACTTTTGGCGACTACCATTGATGACCGATGTAAGAATGGCCGGCCGGCGTCCAGAGCGCGGTCCGGACGGCGGAGCGGAGAACAACGAAGGCCCGGATAGGCAAAGTTATCGAGGAAACCACACACGATTGTGCTGCTCGGCTGCGGCCATTCGCGCGGTTATCGGCGCGTTGCTGACTTGGCCGGTATTCACCCTGGGTGCGGAGACGGCCTCGTCCGCATCGGCATCGGCATCGGCATCGGCTTCGGCTTCGGCACCGGCTTCGACGCCCGCAGCATCGGCATCCGCATCGGCCGTGGCGGCAGCGCGAGCAGCCGTCTTGGCTGCGGCTGCGGCGGCTGCAGGCGCGCCGACGTCCGAGGCATCCGGCGCCCGTCCAGCTTCAGCGACATCCTCCCGGTCTCCCGCATCGACGCCATCAGCAACATCGTCGACGCGTGCTGCTACAGCGGCTTCGACAGCACGCGCGGCTTCGTCAGCATCAGCCCCCGCCTCGACTGCGTCGACCGCGTCGCCAACATCCGCGGCGGAAGACGCCGCCATCGCCGAGGCGGCGTCGGCGGCAGCGGCGGCAGTATCGGCCACCGCCAAGCATGCCGCCGACGTTGCGGCTCATCTAGACCCGCGCGACGCGCTCACACTCGCCAGCCAATTCGAAAGCGACGTGACACGGCGCTTGGCGGTTCCGCGGGCCGATCAATCGGCCTACGGGGAACGGTTGCAAGCCACGTTGTCCGGCAAGGGCCTTGGCGCGCTGGCGCGACAGTACGTGGTGCTCGTCGACCGCAATCCAAACGTGCAAGCGCTGTTCATCTATTTCCGCGGCGACCCGGCGGGCAAGTGGACACTGATCGGCGCCTCGCCGGTCTCCACGGGGTGGCCGGGCCGCTACGACCATTTCGTCACGCCACTCGGCGTGTTCGAGCACACGCCGAGCAACATGGATTTTCGGGCCGAAGGCACGGTGAACGAAAACGGCATTCGTGGCTACGGCGCACGCGACATGCGGATTTTCGATTTCGGCTGGACCGACGCCGAACGCGGTTGGGGCAAGGGTGGAATATCGTCGATGCGTTTTCAAATGCATGCGACCGACCCTGACAAGCTCGAGCCCTTGCTCGGCATTCGCCACTCGAAGGGTTGCGTGCGGATACCCAATTCCCTCGATCGCTTCCTTGATCATCACGGGGTGCTCGACGCCGAATACGAGGCGGTGGCCGATGCCGGTATCGGCCTTTGGGTCTTGCATCCGGACCGCGCGGTCACCCCATGGGCCGGACGCTATTTGGTCGTGATCGATTCGGGAGTAAAAGCTCGGCCCGCGTGGTCGCCGCTACCGCGACCAGAGGTGCGGGCGCGGATGCGGGGCAATGCCGATACGGCCGACTAAGGTGTTGGCCAAACGTTTTGGCCAACATTCGGTGAAGCGCCGATCAATCACCGGCCAAAGCCCAACCCAACCCCAGCCCAAGCCTGACGAAGCTGCGCGGCCTGCTCGGCACGACGCGTCACCGTCCGAGCCAGATCGCTCCCGCGCCGAGCAGCATGCCGCCCAGCGCGCAGGCCCACAGCAAGCGCCGCGTGCGCACCTGCTCGCGCCGCAATTGCGCGAGCCAGACGACCGAATCGCGCCGTTCGTTCTCCTCGTGCCAATGCTGGAGACGTTGCGCGAGCAGCGTCGGCAGACGCGGGATCGTCGCCAGATGCGGCAATTCGCGCGAAAGGCGCTTGATCCAGCCGCGGTGGCCCGCGTCCTCTCGGGCCAGCGCCTTGAGCGAGCCTTTGACGATGGCCCAGGTGTCCATGCTCGGCGCGAGCGTTCGCGCAATCGATTCGGCCCGCGCGAGCGCTTGATGCGCGAGCGCGAGTGCCGCAGAGACTTCGCCGTCGAATGGCTCGACCGCGCCGAGCAGATGTTGCAATAGCGCGGCGGCTGAACGCCCGTCGATCGTGGCGGCGAAATGGGGCTCCGCGCGTGTGCGCAGCTCCGCTTCCAATACTTCGCCGCGCGTGTCGGGAGCGACGTGACCGGCCTGGCGGTGCATCGCCGCCAACTGGCCGTACTCCTGCTCGAACAACGCGCAAGCGCCATGAACGAAGAATTCGCGCTCCGGCTCACTGAGCGTCGTCATGGTTTTGCCCTCGCCGAACACGAGCTTGCCGAGCGTGGCGGGCTCGACGCTCACGCGCAAGCGTTCGGCGTCCAAAGCAGCGTGGAAAAAACCGTGGGAGAACGCCTGTTCGACGATCACTTCGACGACGCGCTCGGCCAGCGCCTCTAAATCGATGCCGCGCCGGCGCATCGCGTCCAGATCGTTCGCTGCGAGCGTTTCGATGTGCTCGATGACGAGCGCATGATCGCTGCTGAGTTCCCAAACGACGTCCGGCACGACGACGCGCTCGTCGCCGCGAAAATGCTGTCCCGTCTGCGACAGATTCGCAGCCTCGGCTCGCAGGTCGAAGCGGCGTTGTACCTCGACCGCAAGGGCTCGCACCAGCGGACGCAACCGCAACGCGCGCGCGGCGGGCACAAAGCGGTCGATCCAGCGGGCGACCCATCCGAGCACGGCGAAATCGTCGTCGATGCGCTCGACCTCTCGCACCCTGAGCAACTTGATGGCGACGTCGACATAATCGCGGCCTTCGCGAGTCGTGCGCTCCGGTCTGGCTAGCCGGGCGGCATGCACCTGTTCGCCGATGCTGCTGTCGAGCGCAACGAGATCGATGGCGGCGAAAGCGAGCTCGGGCGAGCGCGGCAACGCCGTGCGCAGTGCCGGCAGCACGGCGTCCGGAGGGAGCGGCGCGGCGAGCGCGGTTTCGGTGCGGGCGATCAGATCGAGCGCCTCGTGCAGGGAGCGGACGAGCGCTTGCGGATCGCGCGCGGACTGGCTGGCGAAGGCGCTGGCGAGCGGCCCCAGGAGCGGGAGCGCTCTATGCAGTGCTTCTCTTGTATCCCGGGACGCGCGCAGCTGGAGCGCTAGCGCCGCGACCCAATGTACGCGGTGCTCCCGAGGCGCGGCGGACCACAGCAGGCGAACGCCGTAGCGCAGCGCGAACAACAACAAGAGCAGCCGGCGAAACGTAGTGCGCATGAAAGGAGACGGAAAGCCGGACAAATTGGGAAGGACACGGACGGCAAGCATGCCACGAGCCGCTCGCCGTGTGCACGTACAGGTATCACGAAAAGCTCGATGAAGGCGGCTGGTTGCTGCGATGCACAACGAGAAAAACTAAACTGACCCTAAAGTTACGCCTCGCTTTGCCGTAAAGGGGGCATCGGCCCGTCGGTGCTTACCCGCAACGAGCACAACGTGCGCCTCGCCTGCCTCGACGGGACGTACGTCGTTGTTGTCATCCATGAGAGAGTCAACGATGTCGCATCATGCATTCTTCGATCGACTGTTCCCGCAAGGCGTGGCGGTCGATCTCGGCACGGCCAACACGCTCATCTACACGCGCGGCAAAGGGATCGTCCTGAACCAGCCGTCGGTCGTCTGCTTCCAGAAGAACACGGATGTCGGTCAGGGCCGCGTGACCGCGGTCGGCGCTCAAGCGAAGCAATTGCTCGGGCGCTCGCCGGGCAACGTCGAAGCCGTGCGGCCGATGCGCCACGGCGTCATCGCCAATTTCTCGGCCGCGGAGCGCATGTTCCGCGAGTTCATCGACATGGCGCAATTGCGCTCGATGTTCGGCCGCAGAGCCGAGTTCACGATTTGTGTCCCTTCGAATGCGACGGCCGTCGAGCGGCGCGCGATCCGCGAGGCGGCGCTGGCCGCCGGGGCCGCGAAAGTGACGCTGATCGGGGAATCGCTGGCTGCCGCGGTCGGGGCTGGGTTGCCCGTCTCCGAGGCGCGCGGCTCGATGGTCGTGGACATCGGCGGCGGCACCACGGAGGTGGGGGTGGTCTCGCTGGGCGGCATCGCTTACCAAACCTCGGTGCGAGTGGGCGGCGACCAATTCGATGCGGCAATCGTCGGCCATGTGCGCAACACTTACGGCGTGATTCTCGGCGATCAAACGGCCGAGCTCGTGAAGAAAACGATCGGCACGGCGACGCTCGACGTGCCGCACCAGCGGATGCGCGCGGTCGGGCGCAGCTTGAACGATGGCCTGCCGCGCACGGTCGAGTTGACCAATCACGACGTGGCCGAGGCGCTGGCCGTGCCGCTGAAAACCGTCATCGGCGCTGTCAAGAATGCACTCGAGAATGCGCCGCCCGAACTCGTCACCGATATCGCCGATACCGGCATCGTGCTGACGGGCGGCGGCGCGTTGTTGGCCAATCTCGATAAGCGGCTTTGCGAGGAAACCGGACTTGCGGTGCGCATTGCCGACGAGCCGCTCACTTGCGCCGTGCGCGGGGCGGGCGCGGCGGCCGACTATGTCGATTCGGCCTCGTTCTTGCAATAAATCGGAAAATTCCACACGGTCGGGGCGCGGCGCATAGGGACGATCACCGGCTGGGATGAGCGGGGAGCCGAAAGACGGCCGCCCCGGTGGTACCATCCCCATTTCGCTTTCTGCGTTCGCTAGCGCCGGCCGTTTATGCCCTCGATCAGCCAACTCAACGTTTATCCCGTCAAGTCGTGCGCCGCCATCGCCCGCGACGCTGTGCGCCTAACCCATTACGGCCTCGAGTACGATCGCAACTGGATGGTGATCGATGCGCGCGGCCGCTTCATCAGTCAGCGCACGCATGCCCGTCTAGCGCTGGTTCAGCCGGCGTTCGAAGGCGACGCGTTGGCCGTTCGCGCGCCCGGCATGGATACGCTGCATCTCGCGCTCGACGCTGCCGCGCTCATGGGCGCGCCCGTCGTTGCGGCGACGGTCTGGGGCGATACGGTGCCGGCGCTGGATGCGGGGCAAGGGGCCGAACGCTGGTTCTCCGATTTCCTCGGCGAGCCGGTGCACCTCGTGCGTTTCGAGCCGGGCTATGAACGCGCGGCGAACCGCGACTGGACGGGCGAGGTCACGGCGAACGTATACTTCGCCGATGGTTTTCCGCTGCTCGTGCTCGGCAAGGCCTCGCTCGACGACTTGAACACGCGTTTGGCAAGCAAAGGCGTCGACCCGATTCCGATGAATCGTTTTCGGCCGAACCTCGTCATCGAGGGAATGCCCGCTTACGAAGAGGACTACACGGAGTCCTTATCCATTGCTGCGGCCAACGGGGAAATCGCGCTGCGCATCGTCAAGCCTTGCACGCGCTGCCCGATCCCGACGATCGACCAAGCCCGCGGCATGCCGAACCCGCGCTGGCCGACGGAACCGACCGATACGTTGCGCACCTACCGCGCCGACAGCCGCATGGGCGGCGCGCTCACATTCGGGCAGAACGCCATCATTCTCGCCGGCGTTGGCGGCACCTTGGAGGTCGGTCAAACGGTCGACACCGAACTGCGCTTCGATGCATGAGCGAGGCTGCGCTCATGACCGCTCACTCCGCTAGTGCGCGCCGCGTCGCGGCGGCGCCTGTCGACGAAGTCCGTTCGATTGCGCTCGACAATGGCCTACGCATGCCTTACGTCGAGCGGGGCGCCGGCCCGCTCGTTCTATTCGTGCATGGCTCGCTTTGCGACTATCGGTATTGGCAACCGCAGCTTTCAGGCCTGTCGGGCCGCTACCGCTGCGTCGCGGTGAGCTTGACGCATTATTGGCCGCTGCCGGGTTTGCCGCCTACGTTTCCGTTCAGTTGGAGCCGGCACGCCGACGAGCTAGCCCAATTCCTCGAAAAGCTCGACGGCGGCCCGGCGCACGTTGTCGCCCATTCGCGCGGGGGCGCGGTGGCGTTTCAATTCGCCGTGCGTCATCCCCAGCACCTGCAAACCCTCACGCTCGCCGATCCGGGCGGCCCGTTATCGGCGCCCGGGCAGCCCCATGCGGTGCTGCCCGATACGGTCAATGCGCTGCGTGCGCGCGCCGCTCAATTGATCGAACAGGGGCATGCCGAGTCGGGCGTGCAGCTCTTCGTCGATTCGGTAAGCCGGGTCGGCTCCTGGGCCAAGAGCACGCAGGCGTTTCGCGCGATGGCGCTGGACAATGCGTCGACGCTGCCGTTGCAATTCAAGGACCCGCTGCCCGCCTACCGGCGTGAAGACGCATGGAGTTTGAGGTGTCCGGCGCTCTTGATCGACGGCGAGAAGAGTCCCGACTTGTTCCGGCGCAACGTGAATATGCTCGAGGGTTGGCTGCCCGATGTCCGGCGCCATACGATACGTGGCGCGTCGCATGGAATGAATCTGGCGCACCCCAGTGCGTTCAATCGCCACGTCGACGAATTTCTGCGCGAATTGGATTGATCGCGCAGGTTTGGTAGGAAGGGCAGCGCAGGCATTGGGTTTGCGCCGCTGCCTGAACGCGGAAACTTTGGGTTGTTCGGCTGTTCTATGCATTGCGTCGCCTACAATCGAGGCAGGCCGACGGCCGCACAGCATGGGCTTGGAGCAAAGGAGCTAAACGATGCTCGACACCGAAGCACTCAGCGACACCCCAACGCAAACCGGCGCCCCGTTGCACGGTGAGCCGGACGGCGCATTCATCGCGCCGGAGCACCCGTACATCGCCCGGACCAGTCAGTATGTCTTGAAGTCGGGCGACACATTCGTCGTCAACGATCCCTTGGGGGACATCAACGGTCTCGACGACGGTCTCTTCGTCAACGACACACGCATGCTGTCGCAATTGCGGCTCACGTTCGGCGGACGAGCGCCGTCGCTGCTTTCGGGCAACGTCAGCAACGACAATGCGTCGTTCACGGCGCATCTCACGAATCGGCCGCTGCCGCCCATCGGGGGGGAAGGGACGCCCGAGGGCGTGATTCACGTCGAACGCTTGCGCATCCTGAGCGGTACGGTCCTTTACGAAGCGATTACGTTGACGAACTACGGCTACAGCGACGCGGTGGTGCCGCTGTCGATCTCGTTCGCCAGCGATTTCAAAGACATGTTCGAAGTGCGCGGCTTGAAGCGCACGCAACACGGCACCACCGAGCTGCCGAAGGTCGGGCGCGACGACGTGCGTCTGTGCTATGTCGGGCTAGATCGAGTGCAACGGCATGTCGATGTCGCATTCGCCCCGACGCCGAATCACCTGTTCGCCGATCGCGCCGATTACACGATCGAACTGTCGGCGCACGCTTGCGTTTCGATTTACCTGTCGGTCGCGGCCCACACCCGTGCGTTGGCGGCCCAACAAGGAGCCGAACCAGCGAGTGCGCATGTTGCGCAGCCGCCGCACAGTTCGCACCCGGCGCACTTGACGCAAATCGACGCCATGCGGCCGCGCGTCGGACGCGCGGCGGTGCGCGCGGCCCTGGCGAACGCGCACCTGTCGATGCGCGAACGCCGGCGGGCAACGGCCCGGCTGCGCTCGAGCAATCCCTTGTTCAACGCGTGGCTCGAGCGCTCGTTCGCCGATCTGAGCCTGCTCACGACGGATCTGCCGACGGGGCCCTATCCGTACGCGGGCATCCCATGGTTCTCGACGCCGTTCGGGCGCGATGCCGTCATCACATCGTTGCAAACCTTGTGGCTGCAGCCCTGGCTCGCGCGCGGCGTGCTGCGTTTTCTTGCCGAACATCAGGCCCGCGAAGATTCGAAGTTCCGCGATGCGGCGGCGGGCAAGATCATGCACGAAATGCGCAAGAGCGAAATGGCTGCCACGGGCGAGGTGCCGTTTGCGCTCTATTACGGCGGTGTGGATACGACGCCGCTGTTCATCGTGCTCGCGGGCGCCTATGCGTCTCGCACGGGAGACCATGCGTTCATCGCCGAGTTATGGCCGGCGCTCGAGCGGGCCGCGCAGTGGGTCGCGAATGTCTGCGACAAGAACCGCAACGGGCTCGTCGATTATCGGTGCGAGTCCGATCGCGGCCTGGCCAATCAAGGGTGGAAGGATAGCCATGATTCGGTCTTTCATGCGGACGGCAGAATGCCCGACGGCCCGATCGCGCTCGTCGAAGTGCAGGCTTACGCGTGCGCGGCATTCGATACGATGGCCGAATTCGCGACGCAGCGCGGGCTGGCCGAGGATTCGGCGCGCTACGCGGCCCGCGCGACGGCTCTGCGCGAACGCGTGGAGGCGCTGTATTGGATGCCCGACCAGGATTTTTACGGCATCGCCCTCGATGGGCACGGTGAACTGTGCCGCGTGCTCGCGTCGAATGCCGGGCACTTGCTCGCCTTCGGTTTGCCCTCGCGTGCGCGTGGAGAGGCGGTAGCCAGGCAACTGCAATCGACGCTGTTCCATACCGGTTGGGGCGTGCGCACGCTCGCCGCGGGGCAAGCCCGTTTCAATCCGATGGCTTATCACAACGGGTCGGTTTGGCCGCACGATAACGCGCTGTGCGCGCGAGGGCTGGCGCGCTACGGCAACAAGCAGGCCGCCGTGCGTTTGCTCCAGGCGCTGTTCGAAGCTGCGGTCAGCTTCGATATGCGCTTGCCGGAGCTTTTCTGCGGCTTCACACGCCAGCGCGGCGAGCCGCCCACCGCCTACCCGGTGGCTTGTTTGCCGCAAGCCTGGGCCGCGGGCGCGCCGTTCATGATGCTCGAGGCGTGTCTAGGCGTGACCGTCGACGCCGTGCGCGGCGAGGTGCGCATCGACCAGCCCGCGCTGCCCGAAGGGATCGACTGGCTCGAGTTGCGCAACCTGCGTGTCGGCGAACGCTCGGTGTCGATCACGTTCCGGCGCGTCGGCGAGAAGGTGGTTCCGTCGACGAACGACGGAAACGTACGTGTCGTGGCGATGTTGTGACGACGGGCCGCGCGGCCTTCAACGAAAGCGAAATTGTTCGCCCTCGAGTTTCGAGGCGCCCGCGGGAGGCGTGCCCGCGCGCATCGGCCACATGGGCACGAAGTCGGGCCCATGGATCACCGGCGCCATACGCGCGCTCGAATTGGCCGCGCCGGATTTGACGTGCAGCACAGTGAAGCTGCCGGGCGTGAGTGGCGTCGACGAAAGGAGCGGGTTGGGCGCGCTGAGCGCGGTGTCGTCCGTCGCGTGGGCGGCAAGCGGAAGCAGGCCGACCAGGCAGGCGACGCTGAGCGATGCAATCTGTGGATGAGACATGGCTGGACCTCATCGTGGTGAGTAAAGCGGGGGTGCCGTCACTACGGCAATGCAGCGCGGCGCGCGATCGAATGATCCGTCGCCGCGCGCCGACGCGCATGAAATCTAGGAAGCGATGCTTAAAAAAAGCTTAAAAACGCACGGCATCGACTTCATACGAAGAAGCCGCTAAGGGGCGCTCAGGCTTCGAGCGCAAGCAAAGCAAAAGTTGCGAGCCAGTGCTCGCCCATGTAATCGCCGGCGACGTGAGCGAGCGCCGTATTCAGATGCGTTTCAGCTGCTTGCTTCAGTGCAAGCTTGCGCGCGTCGCCAGCGGGCAGGGCGGCGGCGATCGAACGCTGGCACCATGCACGGCTCAAGTTGAGGCCGTCCAGATGAGCGATCTTGCCGTCGGTGCGATCGGTGACGGTGGCCGGCGTGAACAAGGTTGCCGGTTGCTGCTGCGAGAGACGCGGCAAGAACCGATCGAACCAGACGAGGAATGCGTCGAGCGGCAGCACGCGCCGCATCAATTCGGCTTCCATCAGCGCGGGCGACAGAAATTCGTCGCCGCTCGGCTCCCATGCTTGACAGTCGACATCATGCTCGTACCAACGCCGGGCCGTGGCTTCGATCAGCGCGCCGAACGACGTTCTGCCCGTTTCGCGCGCGAAATCGAGCGCGAGGGCAAGCGCGAACGCGGTATTGAAATGCGTCCCGACCCGTAGCGGATAAGTCGCCTTCGGCAGAAATTCCGTGAAGCGCTCGATGAACCAGCCCGTCAACGGCGCAAGCGTCGCGGCCCATTGCGCGGCTTCCGTGGAGCGCATGGCATCGAGTTGGCCGGCGAGCGCGAGCAACCAGCCCCAGCCATACGGCCGTTCGAAACCACGATTGTGAGGCAGACTCAAATAAGCGAGTTCGGCCGCCACATTGGCTTGCGTGAAATGCGCGTCGATGACGGCGCGAATCCGCGGTGCTTGCGGCAAGTCGGGATACCGATCTAGCAGACGCAACAGCAGCCAATAGCCATGTACGCAGGAGTGCCAGTCGTAGCTGCCGTAGAAAATCGGGTGGAGCTCCCGGGGCGATCGCACGTCTTGCGGGCCGGCGAGCGAATGCGTGAGCTTGTTAGGGTATTCGCGCGTGAGATGGGCCAGTGCGAGGGCGGCGAACTTGGCGGCGATCACGGGCGTGAGTCGGGTCGTCATCGAAGCGGGAAGTAGAGGGGATCGGGTGCGCTAACGATAGTCCTGCGGAAAATCTTCGGCAAGCCATGGGCGGGAACGATTCGATGAGCGCCGGAAACGCGACGATGGGGGCAACGGCAACGGCATCGCTGTTTCAATCGCCCGTTTTGACCCGTCGCGTTTTGCGCTTGCCGTTAGCCGCGGCCGACTCCTCACCCTCGTCGCGCTCCAACTCGAGGGCTGCTTGATAGCGGCGCATCGCCTCGCTCAAGTCATCTTTGAGCCGGAGCAGCGACGCGACGGCGGGCGCCGGCGGCTGCAGCGCGGTCCAGAGCACATCGACGAGGCGTTCGGCCGTCGCATCGATGTCGGGGGTGCGCTGCCCGAGCGCGGCATCCCACAGCACGTGCTCCATTGGGCCGAATACCATCGAACGCATCAAGCGCAGCGGCACGTCGGCGCGAATCTGTCCCGCTTGCTGCGCTTGCGCGAGCACCCGCATGAGCGGCGCCGTATAGCGGCGTTGCAACGCCGTGAGTTCGGCGCTCAGTTCGTGATGTTTCGCGCGGCCTTCCGACAACACGAGCGAGCACATGCCGGTGCCGTGCACGAGCATCAAGCGCAGATGGGTGCGAACGATGAAGGCGAATTGTTGGCGCGGGCCGCTCTCTCGCGGCAGCCCGGTTTCGATGGCTGCGATGATTTCGTCGTACCAATCGGCGATCACGCGCGCGCACAGGTCGCGTTTGCCGCGAAAGTAGCTGAAGACAGTCGCCTCGGACACGCCGAGCCTTTGAGCGATCTCGGCCGTTGTCGCGCGTTCGTAGCCTTTTTCTGAGAACACTTCGCGCCCGGCCCGAAGTATGTCCTTCACCCGTTGCTGTGACTTGCGTCCGGCCGGCTGGCGACGGACGCCGCTTGGTTCGGCTTTCGATTCTTCAACGGCTTGAGTCATATTCAACTTTGGCGCATCGGCGCGGAGGGTGCGTAGGATAGTAGCACCTGCATTGGCGCGGGCGTGTGGGTAGACGAGAAAATGAGTATTACTCAAAAAAATTGTTGACGCTTACGTAAATGTGGCGTGAAATGCGCGGTGATCGAGCGCGCTTGCCGCTCGCGGGCCGGTCAGGCCCCAATCGGAATTCGAGGAGACATCCATGAGCAATGTGCCCGGTTTGCAATTCGCGCTCGGCGAAGACATCGACATGCTGCGCGATACGCTCGCCCATTTCGCCGCGAAGGAAATCGCGCCTCGCGCGGCCGAAATCGACCGCACCGATCAATTCCCGATGGACCTGTGGCGCAAGTTCGGCGACCTCGGCGTGCTCGGCATGACCGTTTCGGAGGAGTACGGCGGCGCGAATATGGGCTATACGGCGCACATGGTGGCGATGGAAGAGATTTCGCGCGCATCGGCCTCGGTCGGCTTGTCGTACGGCGCGCACTCGAACCTGTGCGTCAATCAAATCCACCGCAACGGCACACCCGCGCAAAAGAGCAAGTACTTGCCCAAGCTCGTATCGGGCGAGCACGTGGGCGCGCTCGCGATGAGCGAGCCCAATGCCGGTTCGGACGTCGTCAGCATGAAGCTGCGTGCCGATAAGCGCGGCGATCGGTACGTATTGAACGGCACCAAGATGTGGATCACGAACGGGCCCGATTGCGACACGCTCGTCGTCTATGCAAAGACGGACGTCGAAGCCGGAGCGCGCGGCATCACGGCTTTCATCGTCGAGAAAGGGATGAAGGGCTTCTCGGTCGCGCAAAAGCTCGACAAGCTCGGCATGCGCGGCTCGCATACGGGCGAGCTCGTGTTCGAAGACGTGGAAGTGCCGGAGGAGAACATCCTCGGCAGCCTGCACGGCGGGGTGAAGGTGCTGATGAGCGGCCTCGACTACGAGCGCGCCGTGCTCGCGGGCGGCCCGACCGGCATCATGCTCGCCTGCATGGACGCCGTCGTGCCCTACATTCACGATCGCAAGCAGTTCGGCCAGGCGATCGGCGAATTTCAACTGATTCAGGGCAAGGTCGCCGATCTCTACACGACGTTGCAAGCGTGCCGCGCTTATCTGTACGCGGTGGGCCGCCAGCTCGACACGCTCGGCAAGGAACATGTGCGGCAAGTGCGCAAGGATTGCGCGGGCGTCATTCTCTATACGGCGGAGAAAGCCACGTGGATGGCCGGCGAAGCCATCCAGATTCTCGGCGGCAACGGCTATATCAACGAATACCCGGTCGGCCGGTTGTGGCGCGATGCGAAGCTCTACGAAATCGGCGCGGGCACGAGTGAAATCCGCCGCATGCTGATCGGTCGCGAGCTGTTCGCCGAGACGGTTTGACGCCGGTCTCGATCCACCTTTGAGTCACAAGCTGCGAGACGGAGCGCCGAGCTTATGCCGATCATCGAAAGCAAGTTGAATCCACGCTCGGACGAGTTTCGAGCGAATGCCGCCGCGCTGGAAAAGCTCGTCGCCGATTTGCGCGCGAAAGTCGCGCATGTCGCGATGGGCGGCGGCCAGGCCGCGCGCGACAAGCACGTCTCGCGCGGCAAGCTGCTGCCGGGCGATCGGATCGCGCAGTTGCTCGATCCCGGCACGCCGTTTCTCGAGTTCTCGCAACTGGCCGCGTTCGGCATGTATCACGACGCGGCGCCGGGCGCGGGCGTCATCACGGGGATCGGCCGCATCGCGGGACAAGAATGCGTGATCGTCTGCAACGATGCGACGGTCAAGGGCGGCACTTACTATCCGATCACCGTCAAAAAGCACGTGCGCGCGCAGGAAATCGCATTCGAAAACCGGCTGCCGTGCGTCTACCTCGTCGATTCGGGCGGCGCGAACCTGCCCAATCAAGACGAAGTGTTTCCCGATCGCGATCATTTCGGCCGCATCTTTTTCAATCAAGCGAACATGTCGGCCGCGGGCATCGCGCAGATCGCCGTCGTGATGGGCTCATGCACGGCGGGCGGCGCCTATGTGCCGGCAATGAGCGACGAATCGATCATCGTCAAGAATCAAGGCACGATCTTTCTGGGCGGCCCGCCGCTCGTCAAAGCGGCGACGGGCGAGGAAGTGAGCGCCGAGGATCTCGGCGGGGGCGACGTCCACACGCGTTTGTCGGGTGTGGTCGATCATCTTGCGCAGAACGATGCGCACGCATTGGCGCTCGCACGCGGCATCGTCGGCAAGCTCAACTTGACGAAGCAGCCCCCGCTTGCCCTGCGCGCGTCGAAGCCGCCGCGTTACGACGCCCAAAGCCTCTACGGCGTGATTCCCGTCGATACCCGCAAGCCGTTCGACGTGCGCGAAGTGATCGCCCGCATCGTCGACGATTCCGAGTTCGACGAATTCAAGGCGCGTTACGGCACGACACTCGTCACCGGCTTTGCGCATATCTGGGGCCACCCCGTCGGCATCATCGCGAACAACGGCATCTTGTTCTCCGAATCCGCGCTCAAGGGCGCGCACTTCATCGAGCTGTGCTGCCAGCGCAAAATCCCGCTCGTCTTTCTGCAAAACATCACGGGCTTCATGGTGGGCCGCAAGTACGAGAACGAAGGAATCGCGAGACACGGGGCGAAGATGGTGACCGCCGTGGCGACGGCAAAGGTGCCCAAATTCACGGTCATCATCGGCGGCTCGTTCGGTGCGGGAAATTACGGTATGTGCGGTCGCGCCTATTCGCCGCGCTTCCTATGGATGTGGCCGAACGCGCGCATCTCGGTGATGGGCGGCGAGCAAGCCGCTTCGGTCCTTGCCACGGTCAAGCGCGATGGAATCGAAGGCAAAGGCGGCACGTGGAGTTCCGAGGAGGAGGAAGCGTTCAAGCGCCCGATTCGCGAGCAATACGAACATCAAGGGCATCCGTACTACGCGAGCGCGCGGCTGTGGGACGACGGCGTGATCGATCCGGCGCAAACCCGCGATGTGTTGGGCCTCGGGCTCTCGGCGGCGATGAACGCGCCCATCGAGGAAACGCGCTTCGGCGTGTTCAGAATGTGATGCTGGCAAGGCGCATTCGCAAGCTTGAATTCGGCGCGAACGCAACCTAGCCCAAGGCAAGGAGACGCTCAATGCAGTACAGCATGTTGGAAGTTCGGTGTGCAGCCCATGTGGCGACCGTGACGCTCAATCGCCCCGACGTTCGCAATGCGTTCAACGAGACGACGATCGCCGAGTTGACCGATGCGTTCCGTCAACTCGACGTGCGCGACGATGTGCGCGCGATCGTGCTCGCCGCCAACGGCCCGGCGTTTTGCGCAGGCGCCGACCTGAACTGGATGAAGAAGATGGCCACGTTCTCCGACGAGGAGAATCGTGTCGATGCGCGCTGTCTCGCCGATATGTTGTCGGCCATCTACCATGTCTCGAAGCCGGTCGTCGCGCGCGTGTCGGGCGATGCGTTTGCTGGGGGAGTCGGTCTCGTCGCGGCGAGCGACATCGTCGTCGCCGTGGACACGGCGCGCTTTTGCCTCTCGGAAGCGCGGCTCGGCCTCATTGCCGCGACGATCGCACCGTACGTCATCCGTGCGTTGGGCGAGCGCGCTTCGCGTCGCTACTTCACGACGGCCGAGCCGTTCGACGCCGCGACGGCGTCAAGGCTCGGGCTCGTGCATGAAGTGGTCGCCGCTGATGCGCTCGATACCCGCATCGGGAAGATCACCGCCGCCTTGTGCGCGAACGGCCCGCAGGCGGTGCGCGAATCCAAGCGTTTGGTGCAGGACGTCGCCGGCCGCGTGTTGGACGAAACCTTGATCGACGAGACCGCCCGCCGCATCGCGCGAATCCGCGCGAGCGAGGAGGGGCGCGAAGGCGTCGCGTCGTTCCTCGAAAAGCGCGCGCCCGTATGGGCTGCGCACTGACCGCAATCCGATAGCCGCTTCACTGCGAGACACTCCATGTTCAACAAGATTTTGATTGCGAATCGCGGCGAGATCGCCTGCCGCGTGGCCGCGACGTGCAAGCGGCTCGGGATTGCGAGCGTCGCCGTCTATTCCGATGCGGACGCCGATGCGAAGCACGTGGCCGCATGCGACGAGGCGGTCCATATCGGCGGCGCCGCGGCGAGCGAGAGCTATCTGCGCATCGAGCGCATCATCGATGCGGCATTGCGCACGGGCGCGCAGGCCGTTCATCCGGGCTACGGATTTCTTTCGGAGAACGAAGCATTTGCGCAAGCGTGCGAGGCGGCCGGGCTCGTTTTCATCGGGCCGCCGGTGTCGGCCATCGCGGCGATGGGATCGAAGGCGGCGGCCAAAGCGTTGATGCAGGCCGCGGACGTGCCGCTCGTGCCGGGCTATCACGGCGACGAACAAGACGCCGAGCTTCTGCAGCGCGAAGCCGATGCCATCGGCTACCCGGTGTTGCTCAAGGCGAGCGCCGGGGGCGGAGGCAAGGGCATGCGCGTGGTCGAGAAGCGGGAAGACTTCGCCGCCGCGCTGGCATCGTGCAAGCGTGAGGCCGCAAGCAGCTTCGGCAACGATCGCGTACTCATCGAAAAGTATTTGACGCGTCCGCGTCACGTCGAAGTGCAAGTGTTCGCCGATCGGCACGGCGGTGCGGTTTACTTGTTCGATCGCGATTGTTCGGTGCAGCGGCGCCATCAAAAAGTCCTCGAGGAGGCGCCTGCGCCCGGGCTTTCCGACGGCGTGCGGCGCGCGATGGGCGAGGCCGCGGTGGCGGCGGCGCGGGCGGTCGCCTATGTCGGCGCGGGCACGGTCGAATTCATCATGACCGACAGCGCGTTCTATTTCATGGAGATGAACACGCGGCTGCAGGTGGAGCATCCGGTCACCGAAATGATCACGGGGCAGGATCTGGTCGAATGGCAATTGCGCGTGGCCGCCGGTGAGCCGCTACCGCTCGCGCAAGAACAACTGCGCATCGATGGCCATGCGATCGAGGCGCGGGTGTATGCCGAGAATCCGGCGCGGGGGTTCTTGCCGTCGACGGGCACGCTGAAGTATCTGCGCATGCCGCGGAGCGTCGAGTTTACGATCGGTGCGCCCGAGCGAGCGCCGGTGCGAATCGATAGCGGGGTGCGCGAAGGCGACACGATCACGCCGTTCTACGATCCGATGATCGCCAAGTTGATCGTGCACGGGGCCGATCGCGGCGAAGCGCTCGCTCGCTTGAGCCGTGCGTTGCAGGCTTGCGAGGCGGTGGGCCCGCAAACCAACGTGGCGTTCTTGCAGCGCATCGTGCAAAGCGAGCCGTTTGCAACCGCCGATCTCGATACAGGCCTGATCGAGCGTCATCACGACGCTTTATTCGCGCCGGTCGAGCGGCCGTTCAAGGCGGCCATGGCATTGGCGTGCGCTGCGCTGCTCACGCGCGAGGGCGGCGTTGCACATGGCGCGTCGCCGTGGGATGCGCTATCGCATTGGCGCTTGAACGGCCGTTACCTTCAAACGATCGAATGGCGTGACGTGGAAAACGACGGCGCGTTCAAGGTCGCTTATACCCGCGAGGGCGATGTGCGCGAGTTGGAGCACGACGGCCAGCGCGACGCATTCGACTGGTGGCGCGGCAGCGAGCCGCACACATTCGGGGTGCGGCTGGGCGAGCAGCGCATCACGGGGCGCGTGTTCATCGACGGCGACCTGTTTCACGTGTTTTGCCACGGCGCGGCGCTGGCATTCGAGTGGCAGAACTTGCTCGCCCACGCGGCCGACTCGGAGCATGGCGAAGGGCGGTTGACCGCGCCGATGCCGGGGAAGGTGATCGCCGTGCTCGTCGAGCCGGGCGCCGTGGTGGAGAAAGGCACACCGCTCATCGTGATGGAGGCGATGAAGATGGAGCATACGATCGGTGCGCCCGCCGCGGGCAAGGTGGCCGAAGTGCTCTACGGGGTGGGCGATCAGGTGGCCGATGGCGCGCAGTTGCTTGTCATGGAAGCGCAGTAGGGCTAGGGCGGTCGGAAAGGCGCGCCGCGCCGGAACCCAAAGGCTGAAGTTCTTCGCGTGGCCGTCTGGCGCAGCTAGCGTCCAACGCTCGGCGTGCGCGCCCGGGGCGGGCGAAGCCCGCTACTGCAGGGTGCCCCAGCGTTCCACCGCGGGCTCTGCCGACGCCCATTTCCAGCGGGCTCCCTGCTTGCAAGCGCTGGCGGTGAACCAGTACACCTTCGAATCGGGCTTGTCGCCGTCGACGACCGAGAACGCAAACTCTTTGCAGGTGGTCAGCGCGCTGTCGATCTCGCGGATCACGCGCACTTCGCCGTGACCGTTTTCGATGGGAAGCCTGTGTTCGACGCGCCACGGTTGCGCGGCGCCAACCGGCAACTGTCCGGCCAACGCGGCAATCGCATCTTGCTGCTCGCGATGCATGGCCCGCATGTAGCGATTCACCGCTTCGTCGGTCGCCGATTGCACTGCGATGCCCACACCGATGCCGATAGCCGGGTTGGCCGTGACCGCGCCCGTTGCTACGCCCGCGACTGCGCCGCTCGCCGCACCGATCGACGCGCAGCCGCTCACGAGGGCGCCCGCGCCGATGCACGCGAGCGCGACGAGAATCACGCGGGCGCTCATTGCAAGGCGCCCCATCGCTCGGTGGCAGGCTCGGCCGACGCCCACTTCCACGTATTGCCGTCGCGGCAAACCGAGGCGACGTAAAACGCGCTCGAAGCCGCATTGTTCTTGGTCGCGGCTTGATCGACGGAGAACACGATTTCCTTGCAGTCCAGCGCACCCGTGCTGATCGCGCGGCTGACCGTGACGCGACCGTGCTCGTCGGGATCGAGGGGGACGCTATGCCGGGTCGTCCACGGCGCGACCGCACCTACGGCCAACGGCCCGGCCGCCGCCGCAATCGTGTTCTGCGTGTCGCGGTGCACCACCCGTTCCGTGTATTGCACGCCCGCTTTGGCGGCGGCGACTGCGCCAAGACCGATACCGGTCGCGACGGCCGCGTTGCGGGTGACTTTCGATGCGAGGGCTGCGCCGGCGATACCGGCGCCTGCCGAGGCGCTTTCCGTGTACACGGAACTGCAGCCGCTTAAATCGGCGATAGCCGCTGCGACGAGCGCGGCGGCCGCGAACCGGCGCATTGTCTTTTGCATATCCGCTGCCTTTTTATCCATAGCCCTTTGCTTATTGCGATCTGACAGCATGAAGCACGCCTTGCGCTTGGCGAGCGCTTCAGCTCGTCGTGTGGCGCCGCGGCGCCCGCGACGCCGCGGCATTTTGCAGCAATGGATTCAAAAAGGGCATTCGAAAATTGCAAAAAATTGCAAACTGCCGGCGTGGGCGAACCGCTACGGGGATGCTCGCGAGTTAGCGAAAGCCGGACTTAGGATGCATTGGCGCATCGATGATCGAGCAGTATTTCGGCCGAGCCTGTTCCGGCCTCCGTGTCGATGCTGCTGTTGACGATCAACCATCCCGCCCGCTCGGCGGAAGGACCGGCCCCGGTGACGAGGATCGTTTGCCCGGCCATCGTGGCCGGACTCGTCTTGTCGTTGGCCACGATGTCGAAAGGATTGAAATCGAAGGTGGGGCCCGGCATGCGCATCACGCGGTAGCGGGTGCCGTCGATCGTGAGCGGAGCCCACATACGCGGCGGATCGCTGCGATGCGCAGCCAGCGCCGATACGGCATTGGCGCGCATGCAGTCGATATGGATGTGCAACTGCTCTTGCGAGCGCCGCATCGCCGAATTGATCTCGAGCCCGATTTCGTCATCGGCGAGCGGGGCGCGTCGTGCTTTCTTTAGACTCGCTTCGACGAAACTTCGGGCGCCCCACGCATCGGCCCAATAATTCGGCGCGTCGGGGGTCAGCAGGCCGGGGCTTTCGATGCCGGAAATCCGATCGGTCGGGATCAAGAGATGCTGCGCCACACCCTGTCGATCGCGCAAGACGGCGAAGCGGCCCGGCAGATCGACAGTCGCGCAGATGCCGGACTTGCCCGTCGTGCGCGCGGCGGGCACGCAGTCGAAGCTGACGATTTGCCAGAGTGCGTTGGGATCGGCTGCCGCCAGCACCGAGCATCCGGATGCGATGAGGGTGGCGCAGGCGGCTAGGAGGAGAATCTGGCGACGCCGTTGACGAATCGAAAACATCCATTCTGCAAACTTTACGGACTTGAGCGGCATAAGCGAGCAGGCGGTATCACCAGGGTAGGCCGGCAGCCCGTCCAGGGGCCTGCGCATCGCGGAGGCGAATCGTTGGATACAGGCATGAAGGACACGGGCGGCACAGCGCATCATACTCGTTCATGCGTTGTTCGTTTCCCTCGACGCGTAGCTTGAACGGGGGCTCTGCTGGAGACTGCCGGCTCGCCTACCCCGGCGCTAGCTCGCTGGTGCACGATACCCGGCGCAAATCTCAGCGCGAGCCGGGCCGCCTGGCGGTCTTTGCTTTACCGGACCCAGCGCAGCACGAGCGGGTCGAGCCGGCGAGCCGCGTCGAGCAAACCCGCGCGAACGTGCGGATGCAACTCCGGCCACGGCGAGCGCGGTTTGTCGCAGGCAATCACGCCGCCTTCTTTCATCAGCGCTTTGGCGGCCAGAAAGCCCGCTTGGCGGTTTTCATAGTTGATGAGCGGTAGCCAGCGAGCATATTGCGCCACGGCTTCGTCGCGTTGGCCCGCGAAATGAGCGTCGACGATACGACAGATGCCGTCCGGGTAGCCCGCGCCCGTCATCGCGCCGGTCGCGCCTGCGTCCAGATCGGCAAGCAGCGTGATCCCTTCCTCGCCGTCCCACGGCCCTTCGATCGCATCGCCGCCGAGTGCGATCAGTTCGCGCAATTTCGACGCCGCGCCGGCAGTCTCGATCTTGAAGTACGACACGGCTTCGATCTCGCGCGCGAGCGTGGCGAGAAACGCGGCCGACAACGTCGTGCCGCTAGCGGGTGCGTCTTGGATCATCATGGGAATGCCGAGCCCGGCGGCCGCTTCGCGGAAGAACGCCTGAATCTGCGCTTCGGGCACGCGGAACGACGCGCCGTGATAAGGGGGCATCACCATCACCATCGATGCGCCCAGCGCCTGAGCGCGCCGGTTGCGCTCGGCGCAGACGCGCGCGCTGAAATGCGATGTCGTCACGATCACCGGCACACGGCCGGCCACATGATCGAGCGTCACGCGCGTGATCGCGTCGCGCTCATCGTCGCCGAGCGCGAATTGCTCGGAATAGTTCGCATGAATACAGATGCCGTTCGAGCCGGCGTCGATCATGAAATCGAGGCAGCGGCGCTGACCGTCGAGATCGAGCGCACCGTCTTCTTTGAAAATCGTCGGCGCGACCGGAAACACGCCCTGGTACCGTGCGCTCATCGTTACTCCACGATCTCGAATTGATCCAAAAACGCTGTCTTCAGCGTCAGACCTAGGCCTGGCACATCATCGCGCAACTGCAGGAAGCCGTTTTCGGCGACCGGCTCGCCATCGAAGATGTAGTAGAAGAGCTCATTGCCCACCTCGACGTCGAACATCGGGAAGTACTCGCTCATCGGCGAGGCGAGCGTGCTCATCGTCAGATGATAGTTGTGCATCTGGCCGGCATGCGGGATCACGGGAACGCTGTACGCCTCGCAGAGCGCGTTGATCTTGTGCGCCATGGTGATGCCGCCGACGCGGTTCGTGTCGTACTGCACCACCGACACGGCCTTGCGGTCGAGCAACTGTTTGAAGCCGTACAACGTGAACTCGTGCTCGCCCCCCGAAATAGGGATGCTCGTCAACCGGTTCAGTTGCGCATAGCCGTCGATGTCGTCGGCGATCACGGGCTCCTCGAGCCAACGCGGCTGAAATTTTTCCAACTTGGGCAGCATCCGCTGCGCATACTCGACGTTCCAGCCCATGTAGCACTCGAGCATCAGATCGTTGTCGTAGCCGATCACCTCGCGCACGGCCTCGACCGATTTCAAATTCTCGACTACGCCCTGTTGAGCGTGCGCCGGCCCGTAGCCGAAGCGCATCTTGAACGCGCGGAAGCCTTGGTCGAGAAACTTCTGAGCCTCCGCCTGCATCTCGTTCAGATCGGTGCGATAAAGCTTCGAGTAATAGCAGGGGATCTTTTCCTTCGTGCGGCCGCCTAGCAGCTTGAATACGGGCTTGCCGACGCTCTTGCCTAGGATGTCCCAGATCGCGATGTCGACGGCCGAGATCGCGGCCATGCCGACGCCCTTGCGTCCCCATGCCTGGGTCGCACGGTACATGCGCTGATTCAGATACTCGTAGTCCCAAGGGTCCTGGCCAATGACGAGCGGCGCGAGATATTCGTCGACGATGACCTTCGCGACCTGCGGTGCGAGCGCGACGTTGCCAAGGCCGACGATACCGGTATCGGTCTCGACTTCGACCACGGTCCACGAGTGAAAGCGGAACGTGCTCATCGTTTCCTGCGGCGCGTAGAGCAAGTCCATCGCGTTCGAGCAGAAATTGCCTTGAGGCGGCACGGTCTTGCCTTTCCATTTGAACAGGCGTGCGCGCACGGCTTTGATCTTCATTCGGATGTCTCCGTCGTTGCGTAATGTTTCGTCGTGTTTCGTGAGGCGTTCTTGCGCACGGGCGTACCCGCCGTCACGCCTTGACGTGCTCGGTGGAGCGGCGGTGCGCGGCGCCCATGCGGCATGCCACTTGAAATGCCTGCCAGGTCGCGCCCACATCGGCGCGGCCGAGGCCCGCGATGTCGTATGCCGTGCCGTGCGCGGGTGTCGTGATGGGCACGGGCAGCCCGCCTTGCACCGTCACCCCGCGCGAGAAGCCCATGAGCTTGATCGCGATCTGCCCTTGGTCGTGATACATCGTGACGATCGCCTGATATTCGCCGGACTGCGCCTTCAAAAAGATGGTGTCCGCGGGGAACGGCCCATGAAACGGCGTGTCGGTCGGCCATTCGCGCGCCTGCAATTCGCGCACGGCAGGCGCGATGACGTCGATTTCTTCACGGCCGCATACGCCGCCGTCGCCGCCGTGCGGGTTGAAGGCGGCGATCGCCACCTTCGGCGATTCGACGCCGTTGTCGAGCAGCGACCGGTAGATCAACTCGGAGGCTTGCATGATGCGCTCGGCATTCAGATAGGCTGCGGCTTCCTTGAGCGGCACGTGCGAAGAAATGCGCGCCGTCCAGAGTTCGCCCAGCGTGTTGAACTCGCAGAAGTAATGCTTCACGCCAAGATAGTCGGCGAAGTGATGCAATTCGTCCTCATGCGTGAGCCCGCCCAGTTTCATCGCGTGCTTGTTGAGCGGCGCAAAGAGAATCGCGTCGACCGTGCCCGCGAGCGTAGCGTCCATGCAGCGGTTCAGCACCTGTAGCACCGAGCGGCCACCGGGCGCCCGCGCTTGGCCCAGCACGACTTGCGCTTGCTGGACCGTGTCGACCGCGATGAAAGCGGGGCGTTGCGTCGATGGGCGAGCGCGTGCGTCGGCGAACGAAGCGATAGGATCGACGTCGACGGTTACCTGCGCGAGCCGCTGACCCTCCGCCCATAGCCAGGGGTCGCCGATCAGCACGATATTCGCGTGCAGCGTCGCGTCGGGCCGGGCGAGCAATTTCGCGATCAACTCGGGCCCGATGCCGGCCGGATCGCCGAGCGTCAGTGCGACGACGGGAAGGGGCGATGCGCCGGTCATGCCGCCACCCCCGCTAATTTCGCCCGATACGGCATGGCGTGACATTCAATGGTCATTCCTCGATCTCCTTGAAGCGGCCGTTCTCTGGCCGATGCGGTTCAGGGTTGATCCTAGGTAGACGCCATCCTTCCGTAAATTGAAAACTGTTGATGAATCGATAACTACAGGTAATCAGCTTGGGCTCCATTGACAGACGGGACTCCACCCCGCAGTTGCTGAATCGGCTGCGGATGAGGCAAATCGCATTGTTGCTCGCTGTCGAGGAGTGTTCGACGCTGCGCGGCGCCGCAGCTCAACTCGGGCTCACGCAGCCGGCGGCGACGAAGATGCTGCACGAACTCGAAAGCGCGCTCGGGCAGCCGCTGTTCGAGCGCACCGGGCGAAGTCTTCAACTCAATCCCGCCGGCGAGCGTGTGCTCGGTTATTTCCACGGCATTCGCGGCAGCATGGAGTCGCTCAATCGCGAGTTGGCGGAGTTGCAGCTCGGCAGCGCGGGGCGGCTCGTGATCGGCAGCATCATGGCCGCGACGCCCGGGCGTCTGACCGAGGCGCTCGTCCAACTGAAGGCTCGCTTTCCGTTATTGGCCATCGAAATTGCCGTGGATACGAGCGATCAGTTGATGCCGCAGTTGCACGAAGGGGTGCTCGAAGTCGTGATCGGGCGAGACGCGCACGAGCGCAGCGAGTACCTGTTTCGCACCGTCGACGACGAGTCGCTCGCCATCGTCTCGGGCGTCGACCACCCGCTGGCCCAGTGCCGCGACGTGCAGTTCGCAGCCCTCTCCGAGTACCCCTGGATCCTGCAGCCAACCGGTAGTCCCGCACGCGATGTCGTCGAGCGCGAGTTCGGCGAGCATCATCGTCCGATGCCGCGCGGGCTCATCGAAACGGGCTCGATACTGACCACGATGAGCTTGGTGGCGCGCTCGCACATGCTCGGCGCGATTCCGGCTACCGTGGCGCAAGTGAATGCGCAGCACGGGCTCGTGGCCGCAATCGATTACAGCTTCCACCACAAGCTGCCCTCGTACGGCACGATCGTCCGCCGCGATCGGCCCCTGAGCGCCCCGGCGCGCCACTTCTTGCAGTTATTCCACGGTGAGCCGCAGGCCGTGTAGCGCGTGCGTCCCCTCAGGTTCAAATCCCATCGCTTATAAACACAGGTTATCGATCGCTGAAAACTTTTGATTAGCGCGGCAACTGTCGGGCGTCCAAACTTGCAAAAAATTTCGCAACACCGACAACAAGCAAGGAGACGTCATGAGAAGTGCTGCACTGCTCGCCATTCCCGTATCGCTTTTCGCACCGCTGGCAATGGCGCAAAGCAGCGTCACGTTGTACGGCATCATCGATAACGGCGTGACATACGCAACCAATCAAGGAGGCGCCCACAGTTGGCAGGCCGTGAGCGGCGTGGTGGCCGGCAGCCGCTGGGGTTTCACGGGCACCGAAGACCTGGGTGGCGGCATGAAAGCCGTCTTTACGCTCGAAAACGGCTTCGACGGCTTCTCCGGGCAATCCGGGCCGGGTGGGCGCGAGTTCGGACGCCAGGCATTCATGGGCCTTTCCACGCCGTATGGAACGGTGACGCTGGGCCGCCAATACGACATGGTGGTGGACTACATTCAGCCGATTTCGTCCAATGGCCGTTGGGGCGGCTGGTATTTCTCGCACCCCGAAGACATCGACAATACGGGCAGCGGCTTTCGTGTGAACAACAGCGTGAAGTTCGCCAGCGCCAATTACGGTGGCTTCACGTTCGGCGGCCTTTACAGCTTCGGCGGCGTGCCGGGCAGCTTCTCGCAAAATAGCGTGTGGAGCATAGGTGCCGGCTATGCCAGCGGCCCGCTTCAGCTCGCCGCCGCCTATTTGAATGTGAAGCATCCTGCTGTGGCGGTCGACGGCTACGGCAATACGCCGACGTTTACGAACGTCATCTACGGCAACTCCCTCGCTCAGGCATCGAGTCAACGCGTGGCGGCGCCCGCGGGCTCGTACACGTTCGGCAATCTCAAGGCATTGCTCAATCTTTCGCATACGGTTTTCGCCGCCGGTGACACGGGGCGCAACGTCGCGTTCGACAAGGTGGAAGCCGGTGCGAGTTATCAATTTACGCCTGCATTCTTTCTGTCCGGGTCCTATGACTTTCTCGTTGGCAAGGACGATGCGAACGGAACCCGGCCGAAGTATCACCAGCTCAATCTGATCGCCGATTACTTTCTTTCCAAACGCACCGATACCTACGTCATGGCGGTTTATCAGCATGCCGCCGGCGATGCGACGCAAGCGCAGATCACCGGGTTCGATGCGTCGAGCGGGGCGAACCAGCTGGGTGTACGAGCAGGCCTGCGCCATACGTTCTGAGCGCGGACGCAACGAGAGGAGGCTCGAATGTCATCCCTACTGTCCTTCAACGCGGTGACGAAGCGCTTCGGCGGCACGATCGCCGTCGATAACGTCAGTCTCGACATCGAGGAGGGCTCGGTGCTCGCCCTGCTCGGAGAGAACGGCGCCGGCAAGTCGACGCTGATCAAACTGCTCGCCGGCGTCTATTCGATCGATACGGGATCGATCACGTTTTGCGGCGAGCCGCTCGCCGGCGAGCGTTCGCGTGATGCACTCGCCTTCATTCATCAGGACCTCGGCCTGATCGACTGCATGAGCGCGGCGGAGAACGTCGCTTTCGGTTGCGGCTTCGCCCGGCGGGGCGGGCTCATCGACTGGCGGGCCGTGCGTCGCCGCGCCGTCGAGGCGCTCTCTTCGGTCGACGCGAACATCGATCCCGATACGCCCGTTTCCGAACTGACACGCACGGAAAAATCGCTTCTTGCGATTGCACGCGCGTTGGCCACGAACGCCCGCCTCATCGTTTTGGACGAGCCGACCGCCAGCTTGCCGCAGGACGATGTCGAGCGTCTGTTCGCCGTGCTTTCGTCGCTGCGCGAGCGGGGTGTCGGAATGATCTATGTCTCGCACCGGCTCGACGAGATTTTTCGCATCGCGGATCGCGTGGCGGTGATGCGCGATGGCCGGCTCGTCGGGCAGAAGCGCATCGAGGAGACGAGCGCCGAGGATCTCGTCGGCATGATCGTCGGGCGCAAGCCGCAACCCATCCATGTGCCTCGAATCCGAGAGGGCAAGGACGTCGTGCTCGAACTGCGCGACGCCGTGTTCGGCGATGTGGGGCCGGTATCGATCGAGCTTGCCGCGGGCGAGATCGTGGCGCTCGCCGGCTTGCGCGGGGCGGGGCAGGACACGGTAGGCCGCGCGCTGTTCGGGCAGGCGTCGTTGGACGCCGGCGCGATGCGCCTTTGCGGCGCAACGCTCGACGTGCGCAGTCCTCGCCACGCGATGCGGCAAGGGATCGGATTCGTTGCAGGAGACCGAACCGGGGAGTCGCTGGCGATGCCGCTGTCGGTGCGCGAAAACGTGTTTCTCAACCCGCTCGCGATAGGGCGCGGCTTCTTCCAGTTGAAGAGCGCGCACGCGGAACATCGAGAGGCGTTCGCCTTGACCTCGCAGTTTGGCGTGCGCCCGAACGACCCGAGCAAGGCCATCGAAACGCTGAGCGGCGGCAATCAGCAGAAAGTCGTGATGGCGCGCTGGCTGCAAATCGCCACCAAGCTGCTGATCCTCGAGGAGCCGACCGCGGGCGTCGATGTGGGCGCGAGAGCGGACATCTATGCGCTCGTGAATCGGGCGCTCGAACGCGGCGTTGCCGTCTTGCTCGTCTCGACCGATTTCGAGGAGGTCGCCAATATCGCGCACCGCGCCTTGATCTTCAACCGAGGACGCGTGATCGACAGCGTCCCGCGCACCGAGCTGACGATCGAAACGCTATTGCAGCGCGCCTCCGCCAACGAATGTGCGGCCGCCTGATCGATGTGCAAATTGAAAGGACTCATCATGATTTCCGCTGCTCGAACCAACGATAAGTCGTCGCCTCGCGCCATTTCGCAAGGTTTGTCGACGATCCTGCCCGTCTATGGTCTGCCGATCCTGATGGCCGTTCTGATCGTGCTGTTTTCGATCGTGCTGCCCGATACGTTTCCGACGCGGATGAACCTGACTTCGATTTTGTCCGACAAGGCCATCATCGCGATGCTGGCGTTGGCCGCGATGATTCCGATGTTGACCAACAAGATCGATTTGACGGTCGGCTACGGCATCGTGCTCTGGCACATTCTGGCGATCACGTTGCAAACCCGCTTCGGCCTGGCCTGGCCCGTGGCGGTCGCCATCGTTTTGCTGCTCGGGCTCGGATTCGGTTTGCTCAACGGCCTGCTCGTGGAAATGGCGAAGATCGATTCATTCATCGCGACGCTCGGCAGCGGCACGATCGTGTACGCCATCGCGCTGTGGCATACGGGTGGACGACAGGTGGTCGGCACGCTGCCGGACGCGTTCTATCGCATCAACGGCGCGGTGCTGTTGGGCCTGCCTGTCTCGACCTGGTACGTGATCGCGATTGCGCTGCTGCTTTGGATCGCCACCGAGTATCTTCCCGTCGGGCGATTCCTCTATGCGATCGGCGCCAATCCCCGCGCGGCTCAGCTCAATGGGATCTCGGTCCGCCGCTACGTCATCGGTGCGTTCATGTCGTCGGGGTTGTTGACCGCTTTCGCCGGTGTCGTGCTCGCTTCCAAGCTCGGGATCGGACAAGCCAGCGTCGGCCTCGAATATCTGCTGCCGGCGCTCGTCGGGGCGTTCCTCGGCTCGACCACGATCCGCCCGGGCCGCATGAACGTTTGGGGCACGCTCGTGGGAGTGGGCGTGCTTGCAGTCGGTATCTCGGGCATTCAGCAATTGGGTGGCGCCTTCTTTGTCGAGCCGCTCTTTAACGGCGTCACGCTGCTGATTGCGATCGGCATCGCCGGTTACGGCAGCCGTCGGCGCTCGCGCGCGCCCAAGCGCGCCGCAACGAGCGCTGCCGCCAATCCTGCCTCGACCCTCAAGCAGCACTGAAACGCACGAGATGAACGAAATAAACGAGCGCGACCCAGCGCGACCCAAGATGCTCACAATGAACAGCAATGGAGACATGGCAATGAAGCGCATGCAATCGATTCGCACGCCCCTGAACTCGATCGCGGCGGCAGTCGCGGCGATCACTTGCTTGGCGTTCGCGACGCAAGCCTTTGCGTCCGAGGACTATCTCGCTCGAGCGCGAAAAGTTGTGGAGGCGGCCGTTCAACCGTCGCCGGCCTGGAATGGGCCGACGACAGGGCCGAAGGCGCAGCCGGACAAGACCATCGTGTACGTGGCGTCCGATCTTCGCAACGGCGGCGTGCTCGGGGTGAGCGATGGCGTGGCCCAGGCGGTTCACGTGATCGGCTGGAAAGTGCGCATCCTCGATGGCCAGGGCACGGTCTCCGGGCGCACGGCCGCGATGAATCAGGCGATGGCGCTCAATCCGGCCGGCATCATCCTCGGCGGCTTCGATCCGGCCGAGCAGGCTGCCGTCATTCGCAAAGCCCGCAGCTTGAACATTCCGGTCGTGGGCTGGCATGCGGGGTCCAAAGCGGGCCCGGATGCGTCCACGGGACTTTTCACCAATGTCAGCACGGACCCGATCGCCGTCGCGAGAGTGGCGGCGGACTATGCCGTGGTCAAGTCCAAGGGCACCGCCGGTGTGGTCGTCTTCACCGATTCGCTTTACAAAGTGGCCGTGGCCAAGTCGAGCGCGATGGCGGACGTCGTCAAGCAATGCAAAGGCTGCTCGCTGCTCGCTGTCGAGGACACACCGCTGTCGGAGACCTCGACGCGCGTTCCGCAACTGACGACGGCGCTGCTGCAACGCTATGGCGCCAAATGGAACTATTCGCTCGGCATCAACGATCTTTATTTCGATTTCATGGGGCCCTCGCTCTCGAGTGCGGGCGCGAAGCCGGCCGGCCCGCCGTCCAACGTCTCGGCCGGTGACGGCAGTCAATCGGCGTATGAGCGCATCCGCGCAAACCGCTATCAGGCAGGGACGATTCCCGAGCCGCTGATGCTGCACGGTTGGCAACTCGTCGACGAGTTGAACCGCGCCTTCGCGGGCGCGCCGCCGAGCGGCTACAGCACGCCGGTGCATCTCGTGACGCCGGAGAACATCGCGTCGGACGTCACACCGAATGACATCTACGATCCGGCGAACCACTATCGCGATGCCTATCGCCGCATTTGGGGCAAGTAACAGCGGCGCAACCCGTTGGGCGTACCAGGAGAGTTCGAAAAAGATGGATGCCGTCGAGACGGAAATCACCGTGTGCAACACCCGGGCGCGCTCGCTTTTCCCGCCGGGTGCGACGCTGGAGCGGTTATGCACGGGCGCGATTTGGGGCGAGGGGCCCGTGTGGATCGATGAAGACGCCGCGCTGCTTTGGAGCGACATTCCCAACAACCGGATGCTGCGCTGGTCCGAACGCGATGGAATGACGGTTTGGCGTGAGCGCGTCGAGTTTACCAACGGCCATACGCGCGAGCGCGACGGATCCGTGCTTCATTGTTCGCATGGTCAACGCGCCATTGTTCGAACACGCTTGCGCGACGGCTTGCCGTTCACCGAGGATGAGATCGTCGTCGATCGTTTCGAGGGCAAGCGTCTGAACTCGCCGAACGACATCGTCGTGAAAAGCGACGACACGATCTGGTTCACCGATCCGCCCTATGGCATCGTGTCGGATCGCGAAGGCCATGCCGCCGAGTCCGAACTCGGCGCCAACTATGTTTTCCGATACGACCCGCGCACCCGTGCGCTCAGCGCGGCGTCGAATTTCGTGGAGGAGCCGAACGGCCTCGCGTTCTCCCCTGACGAATCCGTGCTTTACGTCTCCGATACTTCGGCTGCGTTGCGCACGGACGGCGGCGGCAATCACCATATCGTCGCGTTCGATGTCGTTGCGGGAGGGACGCTCGCCAATCCTCGCGTTTTCGCCGTGGTCGAGCCGGGTCTGGCGGACGGCTTTCGCGTGGACCATCAAGGTTGGGTCTTCACCAGCAGCGCCGACAGCGTGCAGGTCTATCACCCGGACGGGACGCGTCTCGCGCGAATCGGCGTGCCCGAGAAAGTCGCCAACTTGACGTTCGGCGGTAGAGACGGCAATGCGCTTTTCATTTGCGCGTCGACTTCCCTGTATCGAATCACGCTCAACACGCGAGGTGCAATATGAGCGATCGCGGCACGCTGCTGCTCGTCGAAAAGTGCAGTCACTGCATTAGCTGGTATGAGATCGAATCGGGCAAGCGCCTTCACAGCGTTGCGCTGCCCTCGTATCCCCACGAGTTCGTCACCGACTGTGCGAATCGCCACGCATGGGTCGGGCACTACGGCGTGGAGACGTCCGGCCATACGGGCGCAGGCGGGCATTCGCTATTGCAGATCGACATCGAGGCCGCGTCGCTGATGCGCACGATCGACCTCGCGCCGTACAACCGGATTCACGGCTTGCAAATGGACAAGCATGACCGTTTGTACGCGCTGAGCGAGGCACAGGCCACGCTGCTCGTGCTCGACCGGCCGCTTACCGACGAAGCCCCTAGGCGCGCAGTGCCTTCCGGCGGCATCAAGAGCCATCTGTTCGCACTGACCGAGGACGGCGACACCGCGTACTGCATGAATTTGTTGTCGCATACGGTGACGAAGGTCAAGCCGTGGGACCCGCTAGCGCATCCGCTCGCTTGTCATCCCGGCGATAAGCCCGAGGGGCACTGCTTGAGCGGCGACGAGCGCACGCTGTTCGTCAGCAACCGGTGGAGCCGGACTTTGACGGCGATCGATACGGAGACGATGCAAGTGCGGCGGCGCACGGCGTCGCGCGACGATCCCACACGCATCTATCGCTGGGACGAGGACATGCTGTTCGTGACCAACTACGGCGAGCGTAGTTTGTCGCTCGTCGATCCCGCCACGCTTGCCGAGATCGACCACATTCCGATGCCGGCGCGAGCGATCGCGCTGTCGTTCGATCGCGAGCAAGGTCTCGCATTCGTCTCGCAGGACGACGATCGCGTCGGTATTTTCGATGTCCGGACGCGACGCTTCGAAAGCTATATCGCGACGCAGCGCGAGCCGGATGTGTCCACGGTGCTGCGGTACGGTCGATGACTGCCGATCTCGTGCGGTGGCTGCTGACGCCGCTCTCGGGCCGCATGGATCACGAACTTGCGGCATGGACTGCATGGCACGGTAGGACGATGGTGGCGGCGTGGGCGATTCTATTGCCGCTTGGCGTGCTGGTCGCACGGTATTTCAAGGTGATGCCGCGGCAAGCCTGGCCTGACGAGTTGGACGACCCAACCTGGTGGCATTCGCATCGCATCTTGCAAACGGCAGGCGTGTTGGCGATGACGGCGGGGTGCGTGCTCGCGTTGGGCCGAGGACATGGCGCGGGTGTGTTGGCGCAGTGTCATCGATGGTGCGGATGGACCTTGGTGGCAAGCGGCTGGTTTCAGGTGTTCGGCGGAATATGGCGGGGCACCAAGGGAGGCCCCGCGGCGTCCGGACCTCGTGCATGGAGCGGGGGCGAGATGCACGGCGACCACTACGACATGACGACACGGCGTTATGCGTTCGAATGCGCGCATAAGGTCGTCGGAACGATTGCGATTCTCTGCGCGATCGTCGTGATCGGGATGGGGCTGAAGCTTGCCGACGCGCCGCGGTGGATGGTGGTGGTGCTTACCCTCTGGTGGCTTGCGCTCCTATCGGTCGCTTTTCATTTGCAGCGCGCCGGGCGCTGCATCGACACCTATCAAGCCATCTGGGGCCCCGATCCGAGGCACCCGGGCAACCGGATGCGCGTAATGGGTTGGGGTGTGCGTCGCTACTCGCGAGAAAGTTGGAAACGACGCATCGACGCAACGGCAGATGCGCAATTCATAAAAGCTGATCGGAATCGGAGACATTCATGAAGGAACGACGTAAGCCGGTAGCGCAAGCCTCGGGGCGGGCGGGCCGTGGGGTGCGTGCGCATTGGAGCTCGTGGGCCATGCTTTGGATCACGACTTTGGCCGTGCTGATGATCTCGATCGACGGCCAGATCTTGCCGGCGGTGCTGCCGTCGATCAAGTTCGCCTATGGCCTATCGAACGTGCAGGCGGGCTTCATCAATACCATTTTCGCGTTCGCCTCGATGATCGGTGCGGTGGGATTCGGTGTGGCGTCCGATTTGATCGGCAGCGGATATCGGCGTGGCTATACGTGGATCGTGGCGTACGCCTTGGCGGTGGTCGGCGGGCTGTTGACCGCCATGATGTCCGGTAGCCTCGCGTGGTTTCAACTGCTGCGCGTCCCGATGGGGATGAGCCGAGGCGGCGCCGAGCCGGTCAACGTCGCGCTCGTGAGCGATTGGTGGCAGAAAGAGAATCGCGGCTTCGCCGTGGGCGTTCATCATACGGGTTTTCCCATTGGCCAATTCCTTTCCGGCGTCCTGATCGCTATCGTGCTGCGTTACGGCAAGTGGACGGATGCATTCGCGCTCATTCCGCTGATCGGCGTGGTGATCATCGTGGCGCAACTGGTCGTCGGCACGCGACGCAATCAAGAGAAGGCATTCGAATGGATGCGCGCGAACGGGCTGACGACGCCGGCCGCAACGGCCGGCGAACGCGGGGAATTCCGGCGGCCCATGGGTGCGATCAAAGCCGCATTCAGTCAGCGCAATACGGGCTTGGCCATTGCGTCGATCTTTCTGTTTCTCGTCGCGGAATTGGGCATCGTCCTATTCATGACTTCATATCTGATCGAGGTCGCCCATATGACGGTGTCGGCCGCCGCCCTCGTATCCGGCGTATCGGGATTGACGGGATGGATCGGCCAGGTGGTTTGGGGGACGCTGTCGGATTCGCTGGGGAGAAAACGCACGTTGATCGTGTTGGCGGTCTGCTGTGCGATGTCCACACTGATGCTGTTGCGCATCGACTCTCTCGTCAGTGCGTGGACCGTTCTTCTCATTTGGGGATTGTTCCGCAATGCGCCATTTCCGGTTGCCTACGCGATGGTCATCGATTCGGCTGAGCAAGCGGCCGGTGCGGGAATGGGGTTGATGATCGGGATCGCATTCGGGGTCGCCGGTATGCTCGTTTCCCCGTTGTCAGGCTACGTCATCGGGCACGCGGGGTGGACCGTGCATTACACGAGTCTTGCCGCGATCTGTCTGCTTGCCATCTTTCCACTGCTGTTTGTGCGCAACGGCGGGGCCGGGCGCGGCGAAGCCGTGTCCGATGGCGCGCGTGCTGTCGAATCCGCGGCGCCGGTGCTGCGCGAGGCGTAACGGCGCGCGCGTTCTCCGCTCGACCTCGCGTCGCGCCCGAAGGCATGATTGCGCCGCCGTTGCCGGCGGCGTTTTGCCCGCTTCAGAATACCTTCGTGAGCGTCGCGAAGAACGTCGTTTGCAACGGATTCGACACGGCGATATTGCCCGACGAGTCGGGCGCGCCCGTGGTGTAGTGATCGTAGACGTTGGTTGCGCCCCAGCCCTTGGTCACCGCGCCCGTCAAGGTCCAGCCGCCGTCGAACGTCTTCGATACGGCAACCTTCGCGTCTTGCCAGTTGTACGCCGAGAAGTTTTGCACGCGCTCCCAGCCGTAATGCAACAGCAGGGAGAAGCCGTGCGTCAGATCGACGTTCGTGTTCAAGTCGAGGTAGCCGGAGCCGCGGCTGCCCTTGCCGCTGCCTATTCCCAGCGATTGACTGTCGTAACCGAAGTAATTCGGCGTATAGGTCAGCCAATACTTCGCGGTGAACCATTTGTACGTCAACGCCGCGACGAACTCCCCATAGTTGTAGCTCGTATTGCTTGCCGACATGCGCGCGCCCGGGTACACATAGTAGTAAAGCGTGCCCGTGTACGACAGATCGCCCAGCGCTCCGCCGTATCCGCCGTATAAATCCCACTCGACGCTACCGCCTTCGATGAACTTGCCGCTGACGCTCGACAGCCACGTTCCCGCGAACAACCCGCTCGAATGCGCGTAGTCGAAGCCGCCTTGAATCGCGGGTTTGCCCCAGGTCTGCCGGAAACCGCGCGAGACGTATTGCGAAGCGAGTGTGACGTTGGCGGTGAACGGCGATGTAGCGGGCGCTGCCGCGGCCGCCGGCTGCGCGCTCGCCGCCGTTGCCGCCGGATCGGCTGCTGCCGTGGCGGTTGCGGCAGTTGGAGCCGTTGCGGCCGGCGCGCTCGCGCCGCTCGGCTCGGCAGTCTGCGCAAGCGTATTGTGCGCATACAGAGCGCTGACCAAAAGCGCCGCGCCGCCGAGTGCGGTCGATTTGAGGCGTGACTTCGTTTCCGGGTAAGTCATGATGCGCTCCGTCGTCGTTGTAATCGATATCGCCGGCCGGCTTGCTCGGATGCTTATCGGGTGCGGATCCGGTTGGCTGAGTATTGCCAGCCGATATGCACCGTGCTGAGGCGTTTTTGGACGGGAATTTGTGCTTTCGCGACATGCCGATGGCATGCACGGTTTGCATTTGGGGCGCCGGGCCTTATGCCGCGGCGCTCGGCGGGCGGCAAGCCCGGTTCGGGGTAGACGCCCGTGTCGCATTTTCGCAAGCGTGCGTCGGAATTCGTCGGCCATCCGGGGATTTTTATCGCAACCATGTAGGCAGACTGTGCAGGCGTCGGCCTGCCGCAAGGAGACGGAAGAGATGAGTTCAGCGAAGGTAAGGGTGCAAGGGCTCTGCAAGGTATTCGGCACGAATCCCAAGCAAGCGCTCGAGATGCTGGCCACCGGCGCGACGAAAGATGAAATCTTCGCGCGAACCGGTCAGATCGTCGGCGTGCATGACGTGTCGTTCGACGTGCCCGAGGGCGAGATCTTCGTCCTCATGGGGCTTTCCGGCTCCGGCAAATCGACGCTGATCCGGCTGATCAATCGGCTCGTCGATCCCACCGCGGGCCAAGTGCTGATCGACGGACGAGACATCGCCTCGGCAAGGCGCCGCGATCTCACCGCGCTGCGCCGCACCGACATGAGCATGGTGTTTCAGTCGTTCGCGCTGATGCCGCAGCGCACCGTGCTGTCGAACGCGGCGTTCGGCCTCGAAGTGGCCGGGCTTTCGCGCAAGGTGCGCGAGGCGCGGGCGATGACGGTGCTCGAGCAGGTCGGGCTCGCGCCGTTCGCCCATAAGCTGCCGGCCGAGCTGTCGGGCGGGATGCAGCAGCGCGTCGGCCTGGCCCGAGCCCTTACCGTGAACCCGTCGCTGATGATCATGGACGAAGCGTTCTCGGCGCTCGATCCGCTCAAGCGCAAGGAAATGCAGAACGTGTTGCTGCAACTGCAAAAGGAGCAGCGCCGCACGATTCTGTTCGTCTCGCACGATTTGGAAGAGGCGCTGCGCATCGGCAATCGCATCGCGATCATGGAAGGCGGTTGCCTCGTGCAACTCGGCACGCCGCAGGAAATCATCAGCCGGCCTGCGAACGACTACGTTCGCGCCTTCTTCGAGGGAGTCGACACGAGCCGCTATCTGACGGCCGGCGACTTGATGCAGACCGATGCCGTGCCGCTCGTCAGGCAGTTCAATGCCGCCGGCATTGCGGCGTCGCTGAACGGCAGCGCCGATTACGCCTTCGTGCTCGATGCCCAGCGCAAATTTCGCGGCTTCGTCACACGCGAAGCCCTTGGCGCGAGCAGCCCGGAACTCACGCACGTCGACTCGATCGCGCGCAGCGCGCCGCTCGACCAAGTCGTCTCGCGCGTCGTAGCGAACGCGCGCGCCTTGCCGGTCGTCGACGACGACGGCTGCTATTGCGGCTCGGTCGATCGCGCCGTCGTCCTTCAAGCCATCACCCGCACGCGAGGCTCCCATGTCTGAACTCATTCCGCTCGGCACTTGGGTCGACCAATCCGTCCACTATCTGCTCGACCACGACAGCAGCACCTTCGATGCGATCGGACGCGGGATCGAAGCTTTCGCCGCGCTCGTCGAACACAGCTTGCAAATCGTTCCGATGTGGGCGTTGATGGCGTTCTTCATCGGCGTAGGGCTGTGGCGCGTCGGCTGGCGTTTCGCCCTCTTCACCACGCTGTCGTTGCTGTTGATTTATGCGACCGGGTTTTGGGATCAGACGGTCATCACGCTCGGCCTGACATTGTCGTCGACGCTGATCAGCCTCGTCTTCGGCATTCCTCTGGGCATTTGGACGGCCAAGAACAAGCATGTCGCCATGGTCGTGAGGCCGATTCTCGATCTGATGCAGACCATGCCTGCGTTCGTCTATCTGATTCCCGCGGCGATGCTGTTCGGCCTCGGTCGCGTTCCCGGCATCTTGTCGACGGTCATCTTCGCGATGCCGCCCGCGGTGCGTTTGACGAGCCTCGGGATTCGCCACGTCAATCGCGAAATCGTCGAAGCGGGTCAGGCGTTCGGTTGCACGCCGTTGCAACTGCTGTACAAGGTGCAGTTTCCGAACGCGTTGCCCTCGATCATGCAGGGCGTCAATCAGACGATCATGATGGCGCTCTCCATGGTGATAATTGCGTCGATGGTGGGCGCCGGCGGCTTGGGCAACGACGTGCTGGCCAGTATTCAACGGCTGGATATCGGTCTCGGGTTCGAGAGCGGTCTATCCGTCGTGTTGCTGGCGATCATCCTCGATCGCATTACGGAAAGATTCGGCCGCACGCCCGGAACGGCGAACGCGCCGCGTTTCAAAGGGTTGCGCAGTGTGATGCGGCTGCGCGGCGGCGCCCAGCAGCCCGCGACGCAAAGCTGACGCGAGCGCGGCCAGCATGACGCCCGCCACCGTGATGCAGCCTGAAGCGGCTCAGTTCGCACCCGTGCACTTCGGGTTTCTGACGCTGCCGAACTTTTCGATGATCGCGTTCACGAGCGCCGTCGAAGTCCTGAGGATGACGAACTACGTCGGCCGCGCCTCGCACTATCGTTGGTCGGTCATCTCGACCGACGGCGTGCCGGTGCGGGCCAGCAACGGCGTGACGGTCACGCCCACGCGCACCCTCGAGGAAGTCGGCGTGCCCGACGTTTTGATCGTCTGCGGGGGCACGCAAATTCGCAGTGCGGTCGATACGCGGGTGAAGGCGCTGCTCGCCGATCTGGGCGCGCGCGGTGTGCCGCTCGGTGCGCTGTGCACGGGCGCTTATGCGCTCATGAGCGCCGGCTTGCTGGACGACTATCGCTGCACCGTGCATTGGGAGGACATGTCCGCGTTGCACGCGGAATTTCCTCGCGTGAAGTTCTCCGACGAACTCTTCGTCATCGATCGCGACCGTTTGACCTGCACGGGCGGCACGGCGCCGCTCGATCTAATGCTGCATCTCGTGGGCGAGCGGTGCGGCCGCAATCTCGCCGCGCAGGTGTCGGCCCAGTTCATTCTCGAACGCATCCGCAGCGCTTCGGACCATCAGCCGATTCCGGTCGATGCACGCATCGGTTTTTCGCGAGCCGAATTGATCGAGGTGGTGCGCCTCATGGAGGCCAACATCGAAGAGCCGCTGTCGCTCGAGGAACTGGCGCGCCTCGTGCGGCTCTCGCAGCGCCACCTTCAGCGCATGTTCAAGGTGTACCTCGATGTGTCGCCAACGCATTACTACCTCTCGCTGAGGCTACGACGCGCTCGCGACTTGCTCAGAACCACCGACACGTCGATCGCGCACGTCACCTCGGTTTGCGGTTTTCAATCGCCCTGTCATTTCAGCAAAGCGTATCGCGCCCAGTTCGGCTATGCGCCAAGCCGGGAGCGCCGGCAGGCGCATTGATGCCGCTGCGATGATTTAGGCGTTCTTGTCATTGCGGTCGATGTTCTCGAAAACGGCGAAGCGCCGGCATAACTGTGCGAATTGAGGAGAGGATATGAATCATCGCTTGATGAAGGGCGGTCTGGCTGCCGCCGCCGCGGTCCTGATGACGACGAGCGCCTATGCAGCCGATCCGGCCGCATGCCGCAACGTGCGATTCGCCGACGTGGGATGGACCGACATCGCCGCGACGACGGGGCTCGCATCGACCGTCTTCGAAGGGCTCGGCTACAACCCGACGAAGACGATCGCCTCGGTGCCGATCACGTTCGCGGGCATCAAGAGCAAACAGATCGACGTCTTTCTCGGCTATTGCTCGCCGACGATGGACCCGATGATCGAGCCGTTCGTCAAAGCGAAGCAAGTCGAAGTGCTGTCCACGCCGAATCTGACGGGAGCCAAATACACGCTCGCCGTGCCCGATTATGTCTATAACGGCGGTTTGAAGACATTCGCCGATATTCAAAAGTATGCCGATAAGCTCGGCGGCCGCATTTACGGCATCGAACCCGGAAACGACGGTAATGCGCTGATCAAAAAGATGATCGATGCGAACCAATTCGGCCTAGGCAAGTTCAAGCTCGTGGAATCGAGCGAGGCCGGCATGCTCGTTCAGGTCAATAAGGCGACGCGCGAAAAGCAGTGGATCGTTTTCCTCGGCTGGGAACCGCATCCGATGAACGTGCAGATGAAGATCGACTACCTGAGCGGCGGCGACGATGTCTTCGGGCCGAACTACGGCGAGGCGAAAGTCTTCACGGCAACGCCGCCCGACTATTCCGCGCGCTGCCCCAACGCCGCGAAACTCGTGTCGAATCTGCATTTCACGACCGACATCGAGAATCACGTCATGATGCCGATCATGGACAAGCAAGACCCGAACAAGGCGGCGACGCAGTGGTTGAAGAAGAACCCGCAGGTGCTCGACAAGTGGCTGGCGGGTGTGACGACGATCGATGGCAAGGAGGGATTGGCCGCCGTGAAGTCGTATATTGCGACGCATTGAGTGTGGGTCACGCTCGTGCAACGCGCTTGTCTCATGGGCCCATTGCGCGGGCGTTTGCGTCGAATGATGCGGCAGGCGCCGCAGGCGGAAAACGTGGAAAACGAGACGAGGAAAACGCGCAGAGCGCGATGCTGGCTCGAGCCGCTCGCGATCGCTACGACAGCGCTCCCGACGCCGAGAAATATTCTTCGTACTCTTTATCGGTAGACTCGCTGCCCGCGCGCTGTTCGCGAAACGCGACGGGAGGCATGCCGTACTGCTTGCGAAACTCGCGGCCCAGATGCGACGCGTCCGAGAAGCCGCAACTCGATGCGATATCCGCGACGCTTCTGTCGGAACTCGTCAACAACCAGGCGGCCGTGCGCAGCCGTACGTGCTTGGCGAAGGTCTGCGGCGTCTTTCCCGTTTGCGCCTTGAAAAGCCGCTCCAGCTGACGCGGCGAAAGATCGAGCTTGCAGGCCAGCTCTTCGAGCGGCAGCGCCCGCCCGACATGCTGCTCCATCAACAGGATCGCGCGCTTGATCTTCGGATGCGTCGCCGGTTCGAGCCCCGGCGGATGCGGTTGCGGCGCGTTGCCTTTCTGCATTTCGCCCACGAGCAGGATACGCAGCGCCTTCTGCACCGTCGAATGCTCGAAGTGCCGCAATAGGATGGCCGCGGCGACGTCGATCGATGCCCGCCCGCCGGAGCATGTGATGCGCCGCCGGTCGATCACGAATAGGCGATCGGCCACGAGCATCTCGGCGTTCGCCGACGGAAAACGCTCGATGAAATCCCAGTAATGGAACCAGCTCACGCACACGCGGTGGCCTTCGAGCACGCCCGCTCGCATCAGCGTGAAGACGCCCGTGCAAATCCCGACCATCGTGGCGCCGCCGCTCGCGGCGCGGCGAATGAACGCCAGCGTTTCGTCATCCGCTTGCGGCCCGGAATGCAGCAGCCCGCCCACCACGACGACGTAGTCGAACGGCTCCGACTCGTCGAACGTCTCCCATGGCGTGATCTGAATGCCGCAACTCGCGCGCACGGGCGCGAGCGCCTTGCCGACGACGCTCCAAGCGCACCGAACGGGCTTGCTGAAGTCGCTATCGTCGGCCGAGAGCCGCAGCATGTCCACGAAGCCCGAAAACGCCGTCAGCGTGAAATTGGGCAGCAAGACGATGCCGAAGCGGATGCGCTCTCGCGAGATGGGTGAAACGAGCGGTGAGGGATCGACAGCGTTCATGCTAAGGAAGAATGGGGGGACGCAACCGGTGGCGTATGCATACAGCGTCGCCGCAGTGTACCTCCGGCGCTTGTGTTTTTCCGCCGCCAATCATAGTTCAAACGCACGCAACGGCCTATCGGCTCGGCGTTTGGCGGCGGCATCCCAAGGCGATGCCGTTTTTGTTCTATCGGGGAATTTTACGCTTTGGTGTACTTGAGTCCATGCGTAGCGGCCCGAATCCGCGTAAATCGTCTCTCTCAACGATCGATCGATCAAACGATCAATCAATCAAACGATCCCAACGCGAGGCAGCCCCATGAACGTAAGCGTCTTCGATCTGTTCAAGATCGGCATCGGCCCGTCCAGTTCGCATACCGTCGGGCCTATGATCGCGGCGTGCGGCTTCGTCGCGCACGTCGAGGACGCCAATCTGCTCGCTTATGTGCGCCGCATCAAAGTCGAGCTTTACGGCTCGCTGGGCGCCACCGGCAAGGGGCACGGCACCGACAAGGCGGTCTTGCTCGGCCTCGAGGGTAATTTGCCCGATGCGATCGACCCCGACCTGATCGAGCCCCGGCTGGCCGCGATCCGTTCGAGCAAGACGCTGCGGCTGCTGGGCCGCTCGGAAATCCGTTTCGAGGAGAAGGAAGATATCTCGTTCTATCGCAAGCTGATGAGCGGCACGACGATCGTTCACCCCAACGGCATGCGCTTTCAAGCCTTCGACGAGCACGGCCAACTGCTGGTTGAGAAAGAGTATTACTCGGTCGGCGGCGGTTTCGTCGTCAATCGCGAAGGGGATCGGGTCAACGGCGTGCGCGCCGGCGCGCAAGTGCCGCATCCGTTTCGCACCGGCGCCGACTTGATGCGCACATGCTCAGAAAGCGGCTTGTCGATCGCCCAAGTCGCATTCGAGAACGAATGCGTTACGCGTTCTCCCGCCGAGGTGCGTGAAGGGTTGCTCGCCATTTGGCGCACCATGGCCGCCTGCGTGGAGCGCGGTTGCCGAACCGATGGAGAATTGCCCGGCCCGATGCGCGTGAAGCGCCGCGCCGCGGAGCTCGCCAAGCATTTGCGCGCGCGCTCGGAGGAGTCGCTGCGCGATCCGCTCTCCATGCTCGACTGGGTCAATCTGTATGCCATGGCGGTGAACGAGGAGAACGCCGCGGGCGGCCGTGTCGTCACCGCGCCGACGAACGGCGCGGCCGGTGTCATTCCGGCGGTGCTGCACTACTACGTCAAGTTCGTGCCGGGCGCGAACGAGAACGGAATCGTCGACTTCCTGCTGACGGCTGCCGCGATCGGCATCATCTACAAAGAGACCGCGTCGATCTCGGGCGCCGAAGTGGGTTGCCAAGGCGAAGTCGGGGTGGCCTGCTCGATGGCCGCCGCTGCGCTGGCTGCCGTCATGGGCGGCACGCCGAGGCAAGTCGAGAATGCGGCCGAGATCGGCATGGAGCACAACCTCGGCATGACCTGCGACCCGGTCGGCGGACTGGTGCAGATTCCCTGCATCGAGCGCAACGCGATGGGCGCGATCAAGGCCCTCAACGCCTCGCGCATGGCGCTCAAAGGCGACGGACAACATTATGTTTCGCTCGATTCGGTCATCAAAACGATGCGCGAGACGGGCGCGGATATGAAGACCAAATACAAGGAGACGTCCCGCGGCGGGTTGGCCGTGAACGTCATCGAATGCTAATCGACCCATCGGGACCACCGCTATGAGCCGCTTTTCGATATTCAGTTTGGTGCGCAACGGGTTGTCGTACCACGAGAACTGGGAGCGCCAATGGCGCAGCTCCGAACCCAAACGCGAGTACGACGTCGTGATCGTCGGCGGAGGCGGGCACGGCCTCGCCACGGCGTACTACCTTGCCAAGGAGCACGGCGTGCGCAATATCGCCGTGCTCGAAAAAGGCTGGATCGGGGGCGGCAATACGGCGCGCAATACGACGATCATTCGCTCGAACTATCTGTGGGACGAATCGGCCGCGCTCTATGAGAAGGCGATGAAGCTCTGGGAAGGGCTCTCGCAAGACGTCAACTACAACGTCATGTTCAGCCAGCGCGGCGTGATGAATTTGGCCCATACGCTGCAGGACGTGCGCGACACGCAGCGGCGCGTGAACGCGAACCGCCTGAACGGCGTCGATGCCGAATTCTTGACGCCGGAGCAGATCAAGGAGATCGAACCCACGATCAACCTGAACGCCCGCTATCCGGTGCTCGGCGCGTCGTTCCAACGGCGTGGCGGCGTGGCCCGGCACGATGCGGTGGCTTGGGGTTTCGCGCGCGGCGCGGACGCGCATGGCGTCGACATCATCCAAAACTGCCAGGTGACGGGCATTCGCCGAGAAGGCGGCGCCGTGGTCGGCGTCGATACGGTGAAGGGCTTCATCAAGGCGAAGAAAGTGGCGGTGGTCGCTGCCGGCAACACCACCACGCTCGCCGACATGGCGGGCGTGCGCTTGCCGCTCGAGAGCCACCCGCTGCAGGCGCTCGTATCCGAGCCGATCAAGCCCGTGGTCAATACCGTCGTGATGTCCAACGCGGTGCATGCGTATATCAGCCAATCCGACAAGGGCGATCTCGTGATCGGCGCGGGCATCGATCAGTACACCGGCTTCGGGCAGCGCGGGAGCTTTCATGTCATCGAAGGCACGCTGGAAGCCATCGTCGAAATGTTCCCCGTGTTCTCGCGCGTGCGCATGAACCGGCAGTGGGGCGGCATCGTCGATGTCTCGCCCGACGCCTGCCCCATCATCAGCAAGACCGATGTCAAGGGACTCTATTTCAACTGCGGATGGGGGACGGGCGGCTTCAAGGCGACGCCCGGATCGGGGTGGGTGTTCGCGCACACGATCGCGAACGATGCGCCGCATCCGCTGAATGCGCCGTTTTCGCTCGATCGTTTCTATACGGGCCACCTCATCGACGAGCACGGCGCTGCCGCCGTCGCGCACTGACGCACCGCTACGAAGGAGAATCACATGTTGCTGATCGAATGCCCTTGGTGCGGGCCGCGCGCCGAAAGCGAGTTTTCCTGCGGCGGAGAAGCCGACATTGCGCGCCCGTTGGAGCCGGAGAAGCTCAGCGATCGCGAATGGGGCGATTACCTGTTCATGCGTAAGAATCCACGCGGCGTGCATCGCGAGCAGTGGCTGCATACACAAGGCTGCCGGCGCTGGTTCATGGCCACGCGCGATACCGTCAGCTATGCGTTCCACGGCTATGAAACGTTCGGGGGCGCCACAGCGTCAGGCGCGAGCGAGCCGAACGAGACTGCGCGCAAGAACACGCAAGGGGGCAAATAACATGAGCAATCAAAAAGACCGCTTGGCATCCGGCGGCCGGGTCAACCGGGCGATTCCGCTGACGTTTACGTTCAACGGCCGCACCTATCAGGGCTATCAAGGCGACACGCTCGCCTCGGCGTTGCTTGCCAACGGCGTGCATTTCGTTGCACGAAGCTGGAAGTATCACCGGCCGCGCGGCATCGTGACGGCCGGCGTGGAAGAGCCGAATGCGATCGTTCAACTCGAGAACGGGGCGTACACCGTGCCGAACGCACGCGCCACCGAAGTCGAGTTGTATCAAGGGCTCGTTGCGCGCAGCGTCAATGCCGAGCCTTCCTTGGAGAACGACAAGCTCGCCGTCAACCAAAAGATCGCGCGCTTTATTCCCGCGGGCTTTTACTACAAGACGTTCATGTGGCCGCGCAAGTGGTGGCCGAAGTACGAGGAGAAGATTCGCGAGGCCGCGGGCCTGGGCAAGGCGCCCGATACGCCGGACGCCGACCGCTACGACAAGTGCTTCGCGCATTGCGACGTGCTTGTCGTCGGCGGCGGTCCGGCAGGGCTCGCGGCAGCTCATGCGGCGGGCAGTTCCGGCGCGCGCGTGATTCTCGTCGACGATCAGCGGGAGTTGGGCGGCTCACTCCTTTCGTGCCGCGCGCAGATCGACGGCAAAAGCGCGGTGCAGTGGGTCGAAAAGATCGAGCAGTCGCTTGCCCAGATGCCCGACGTCAAAGTGCTCACGCGCAGCACCGCGTTCGGCTATCAAGATCACAATCTCGTGACCGTCGTGCAGCGGTTGACCGATCACTTGCCCGTGTCGATGCGCAAAGGGACGCGAGAACTCGTTTGGAAGATTCGCGCTAAACGCGTGATCCTGGCCACGGGCGCGCACGAGCGGCCGCTCGTGTTCGGCAACAACGATCTGCCCGGGATCATGCTGGCGTCGGCCGTGTCGACGTATATCCATCGCTACGGCGTGCTGCCGGGACGCGAGGCGGTCGTCTTCACGAATAACGACGACGGCTATCAATGCGCGCTCGATTTGAAATCGAGCGGCGCGAAAGTCACGGTCGTGGACCCACGCGCGCAAAGCGACGGCTCGCTGCCCGCCGCGGCGCGCCGCCACGGCGTGATCGTGATGACGGGCGCCGTGGTCAATCAAGCTACCGGCAAGCGCCACGTGACGTCGGTGGAAGTCGCGTCGTTCGCGGGCGGTAAGGTGGGTGCGGCCGTCGCGAATTTGTCGTGCGATCTCCTGGCGATGTCGGGTGGATGGAGCCCAGTGCTGCATCTGTTCGCGCAGTCGGGCGGCAAGGCGCATTGGCATGACGAGAAAGCCTGCTTCGTGCCGGGCAAGGGGATGCAGCCCGAAGTCAGCGTGGGCGCGGCATCGGGCGAATTCGGCCTCGCGCGCGGCGTGCGGCTGGCAATCGACGCCGGTGTCGAGGCTGCGCGTGCGCTCGGCTTCAAGGACGCCTCGCGCCCCGTGTCGCCGCAAGTGGCCGATATCAAGGAGTCGAAGATACTGCCGCTGTGGCTCGTCGGCAGCCATGAGCGTGCGTCGCGCGGGCCGAAGCAGTTCGTCGATTTTCAGAACGACGTGTCGGCGGCCGACATCCTGCTTGCCGCGCGCGAAGGCTTCGAATCGGTCGAGCACGTCAAGCGCTATACGGCAATGGGTTTCGGCACGGACCAGGGCAAGCTCGGCAACATCAACGGCATGGCGATCCTCGCCCAGGCGCTCGGCAAGACGATCCCCGAAACGGGAACGACGACGTTCCGGCCCAATTACACGCCGGTGACGTTCGGCGCCATCGCAGGCCGCGAGATCGGCGACTTCATCGATCCGATCCGCAAGACGTGCATTCACGAATGGCATGTCGAGCACGGCGCATTGTTCGAGGACGTGGGCAACTGGAAGCGTCCTTGGTACTTCCCGAAAGCCGGCGAGGATCTGCATGCTGCGGTTGCCCGCGAATGCCTCGCGGTGCGAACGAGTGTCGGCATCATGGACGCTTCGACGCTCGGCAAGATCGACGTGCAGGGTCCCGACGCGGCCAAGCTACTGAATTGGGTCTACACGAACCCCTGGTCGAAACTGGAAGTGGGCAAGTGCCGCTACGGTTTGATGCTCGACGAGAACGGCATGGTGTTCGACGATGGCGTGACCGTGCGCCTTGGCGAGCAACACTATCTGATGTCGACGACTTCCGGCGGCGCCGCACGCGTGCTGACCTGGCTCGAACGTTGGGTGCAAACCGAATGGCCCGACATGAAGGTGCGCATGACGTCGGTGACCGACCACTTCGCCACGTTTGCGGTGGTTGGCCCCAACAGCCGCAAGGTGCTGCGCAAAGTGGGCCGCGATGTCGATTTTTCGAACGAAGCGTTCCCGTTCATGGCGTTCCGGGAGGGGAAGGTTGCCGATGTCCCCGCACGCATCATGCGCATCAGCTTCTCGGGCGAGCTCGCCTATGAGGTCAATGTGCCTGCCAACGCGGGTCGCGCGGTTTGGGAAGCGTTGATGGCGGCGGGTCAAGAGTTCGGCATCACGCCTTACGGCACGGAGACGATGCACGTGCTGCGCGCCGAGAAGGGCTACATCATCGTCGGGCAAGATACCGACGGTTCGATGACGCCGTTCGACTTGGGCATGGGCGGTCTCGTGGCGAAGACGAAGGATTGCCTCGGCAAGCGTTCGCTCACGCGCTCCGATACGGTGAAGGAGGGCCGCAAACAATTGGTGGGACTCTTAACGGACGATCCTTCCTACGTCCTGCCCGAAGGCAGCCAAATCTTGCCGCAGGGCGTCGGCGGGCCGGCTGCGAACCAAATCGCCGTTGAGCCGGTGCCGATGCTCGGTCACGTCACGTCGAGCTACTACAGCCCGATTCTGAAGCGCTCGATCGCCATGGCCGTGGTGAAGGGCGGGCTCGGCAAGATGGGGCAGAAGGTATCGGTCGATCTGAACGGCAAATCGATGGCGGCGACGATCGCGAGCCCCGTCTTCTACGACGTCGAAGGAGTGCGTCAACATGTGGAATGAAAACCGAAGCAATGCGGCGGTAGCGGGCGTGCGTTCGCCGCTCGAATCGCCCCTCGTCGGCGCACAGGCGCTCCTCGATGCGAATCAGGCAATGCAGTCGAAGGCGTTTAGCTTGCGCGAGCGGCCCTTTCTCGATTTGGCGAACCTGCGCGGCGATGCGCGCGATCGCGAGTTCGTCGCCGCCGTGGAGCGCGCGATCGGGGTTCGCCTGCCGGTCAAGCCGAACACGGTCGCGAAAGGCGCGGAGTACGACGCGCTCTGGCTCGGGCCGGACGAATGGCTCGTGCGGTCGAACGAAGCGTGTACGCCCGAGCTCGAAGGCAAATTGCGTACGGCAATGGGGACGTTGTTCGCGTCGGCCGTGGACGTCGGCAGCGGCTATACGGTGCTGGAGGCAAGCGGCGACCGCGTGCGGGATGTGATCGCCCGCGGGTGCCCGCTCGATCTGCACCCGCAGATGCTGCAGCCGGGGCAATGCGCGCAGAGCCATTACTTCAAGGCGTCGATCATCCTGATTCCGACTGCCTACGATGCGTTCGAGCTGGTCGTGCGCCGCAGCTTCGGCGATTACTTCTGCCGCATCATGCTCGACGCGGCCGCGCCGATCGTATCGTGAAGCCGAGCGAGCCGTTCGCCGTCGATGAGGCGCTGTGGCGCGGCGCCGCCTCGCGGCCGGGGCGCGGCGGGCGCGGATGGTCCGTGTTCGTCGACGGGCTTGAGGCGCACACGCGCGTGGGCATTCATGCGCATGAGCATGATGCGCCTCAGCCGGTCGTGATCGATGCCCGGCTGGGGTATCGATGCGCGCCCGCGGAAACGGATGCGCACGAATGGATCGATTACGAGCAGTATTGCGAGCGCTTGACGCAGTTCTTGGAAACGAAGCCGCATACGAGGTTGCTCGAAACGCTGGCGGCGGAGTTGGCGGCGCTATCGTTCGAGCAATGGGGTGCGCTCGATACCGTTACGCTGATGCTGTATAAGCCGAAGATTCGGCCGGGCACGCAGCGTATCGGCATCGAGCTGGATTGGACGCGGGCGGATTACGACGCCCGCTGCCGCACCGAACGTATCAATTCGACTTCGGCTTCTGCGTAGCTTTTAAGCGCCCTTGGTAGAACGGCACGCGGCGAACCACCGACTGCACCGGCGTGCTCTCGAGACGTTGCATCCGCGCCGCGATGCTCGGCGCGACCGAGATCGAACCGATGCTCTGTTCGCGCGACGGATCGGCCAGCCCCGCGCCAACCAGCAGATGCGCTTCGAGCTTCAGATTCGTGAGGCGCGGTGGATCTTGCAGCGCGTTGCGTTGCGCCAACAGTTGTCCCCAGGCGTTATCGCCGTAATTGACGACGTAATAGTCCTCCCCGCTCGGATCGGCCAGCACCGCGCCGCAACCGGGCAACCGCACCTGCATGCTCGTGTCCTTCATCGCGATCGTCTTGCTGTTCGCAAGGTTGTCGCCATAAGCGAGCGTCAGCGGGATCGTCCACTGCGAGCCAGGATAAAGGTTCTTGTTCGGGAACGGCTGCTGCTTGAGCGAGACCACGGTCTGGTCGCTCGTCATATCGCATTGCGTTTCCAGCGAGACGAGCGGCACCCCGGTTTGACGCACGAAGCTGTCGCCGATGGCGTTCATCGGCTCGCCGCTGGCACGAGATAGCTCGTCCCAGAGCCGCTTGGGCGTGCTGTTGCCGAAGGCATAGTCGGTCAAGTATTGCTGCAGGCCCTTGCGCATCACGTCTTCGCCCAGATAGCCCTCGAACATCTTGAGCACCTGGCCGCCCTTGTCATAGACGAACGGCGCGGCGTTGATGACGAAATCGTTCGACGCCCATGCGTTGAAGTTCGGTTGAATCGGGTAGGAAGTCGAGGCCAGATCGGCCGCGATGATGCGGTACTTGTTCTTGACTTCGCCCTCCCAACTGAATCGATCCGGAAAGAAGGCGACCTTCGTCTTGTTCTCGAAGAACGTCGCGAACGATTCGTTGAGCCAGACGTCGTCCCACCAATCGAGCGTGACGAGATCGCCGAACCATTGGTGCGCCGCTTCGTGCGTCAGCACGGTGACGCCATAGTTCGACATCGTCGTACCCGGCGGGGGCAAGATGTCGTCGGCGAATTCGAGAATAGCGCCCCAGTTCTCCATGCCGCCGAAGTTCAGGTCTTTTTCGGCCTTGAAGGCGTCGTTGGCGGCGATCGTATCGAATTTCTTGAGCGGCAACGGCACGCCCGTGTAGCGGTAGTAGAAATCGAGCGCCTGCTTCGTCTCCTGCATCGCGGGCTTGGCCCAGTCCTTCATGCCCGGCGGCGTGAAGATACGCAAATGCAGGCCCTTGCCGTCCGACAGCGGGGTCGAGAAATCGTCCTCCAATATGTCGAATTGGCCGCCGCCGAAGAACAACAGGTACGAGGGCATGGGCGGCGTCTTTTCGAACGTGACGCGCTTGTAACCCTGGTCGACGTTGACCTCATCCTTCTCGGCGGCGTTGGAGACCACGCGCCAATTTTGCGGCACGTCAGCGCTGACCTCGTAGGTCGGGCGGAACGCGGGCTCGTCCCAGCCGGGAAACCACTGCCGCGCAAGATCGGATTCACCTTGCGTGAGTATCGCGCCGCTGGTTTTGCCGTCGGTCGCTTTCAAGTCGATGCGGAATACGCCTTCGGCTGCCGAGCAGCCGGGATACGGATCGTTGCCGCAACTGCCGCCCGTCTTCGTGGCCGGGTCGTCGTAAGTCTTGAAGTTGATGATGCCCTTCCACTCCATGTGCAGCGAGTAGGTGCCCGGGGCGATCTGACCGCTCGCGGGGCGCAACTGATAGTAGTCGCCGTCGTCCTGCGGCGTCGCGATCAACGGAATGTTCCCGGGCTGCAACATCAGCGTGCCGTTCGTGAACGTGAGGCGGTGCGCGGCCACGACGATGGCATTGACGCTCTTGAGCACCTTGATCTCGACGTCGGCGCGCCCGTCGAATGCGTTTAGTGCGGGATTGGGCCGGAACCACAGCCGGTAGTTGACGGGTGTGACGGTGTTCGGCATTTCGACCGGCGCAACGGTCTTGTCGATGCCGGGCGTCGCGGCAACCGGGGTTGCCGGCGAGGTGACGGCCGCGGGCGTGGTGGAAGGCGTTGCGGCGGCGCCTGCGCGCGTACCAGCGCCGGATGAGCCGTCTCCTCCGCCGCAGCCGGCCAGCGCCAGGGCCGCGGCTAGCGAAATGCAGTGCAACTTGGTATTGAGTGGAAAGGAAAAACGCATTTTTTCAACCCTCGACTGGAAAGTGTTCATTCATCTACTATATGAATTTCTTTTCCCCGCTATCTCGAGAAAGGCAAAGCAATACCCGCGAGCGACCGAGTCGTTCGATAATCGTGGGCGTGCGTAGACCAGGCTCGTTTTACGCTTGAACCTAAGGTTGCATAGTTAGATAGGACTACTAATTAAAAAATGAAGCAGAACGGAAAGAACAAAATCGAACCGGACTGTCTTTCGGGGGTTCGCCGAGTCGCAGCGGCAGACGATGGCAAGTAAGCCATGAAAACCGTGCCTGAGCGGCCGGCGGCGATGCACAGATTAGGGGCGCACCGTCGCGCGTGTCAACTTCCTTTCATATTTTTATTTCTATGCCGCTGATGATGCGGCGCACGCTACGATTATTTGTAGGGTGCGCTAGCAATTTTTCGGGGGTGATTTAGGTAATGTGTTCCGAGTAAATCGGGAGTCTGAAAATTTGACTTGAGATGGCGATTTATTTTCGATTTTTATTAAATGGGACGGTCTGTATGTCGCTCATTCATCATGCATGAGCCGAGCATCTAGCGCGCGCTGCTTGCCCGGCGCGCTTGTTCGCATACATGGCGTGGTCCGCGACATCGATCAAATGCGTCACAGACGGTTCCTCCGACGTATCGTAAGGCGCGAGCCCGACGCTGAACCTCAGGTCGTATCCGCGTCGGGCCTCTCCGTTGTAACGCCGCACGCCTCGTTGCACGCGTTCGATGATTTGCGCCTCCGATCCCGGGTCGACGCCTGTCACGAGCGCCACGAATTCGTCGCCGCCCAGCCGCGCGAGCACGTCGGTCTCGCGCATCGATCCGCGCAGCACGTTGGCGAAACCGACGATCGCGCGGTCGCCTTCAGCGTGACCGTAGCCGTCGTTGATCAGCTTGAACCCATTCAGATCGAAAAAGAGCAGCGATGCGCGCGATTGCGCGCGTCTGCACAACTGCAATAGGTGCAGCCCCATCGCTTCGAAGCCGCGCCGGTTGAAGAGTCCGGTCAGATCGTCTGTCGCCGCCAGTTCCAGTGCTTCGAGTTCGCGCTCGGCGATTCGGCCCAGATCGCCCAGCAACGCGCGTTGTGTCTGATCGAAGCTGCGCGGTTTCGTATCGGCGATGCAGAACGCGCCGATTCGAACGTCGGTGTGCAGCGTCAATGGGAAGCCTGCGTAGAAGCGAATGCACGGCGCGCTCGTGACGAGCGGATTGTCCGCGAAGTGCGGATCGGCGAGGGCGTCTTCGACGACGAACAGCGCATCCTCGAGAATCGCGTGCCCGCAGAACGAGACCTCGCGCGAGGTTTGCCGCACGGGCAGGCCAGTGCACGATTTGAACCATTGCCGGTTGGCGTCGACTAGGGAAACCGCGGAAATCGGCACGTCGAACAGGGCCTTGGCCAAACGTGTCAGGCGGTCGAAGCGCTCGTCGGGCGGCGTATCGAGAACATGCAGCGAGTGCAGCGCCGCGATTCGCGCGGCTTCGTTGGATGGATAAGAAGGCGTTTGCATTGCTATTCCGATTCGGGACGGGCGTGGGAGCCCACTTCGACTGATGCAGGGTACGACCAATCCTTGCAATGCGATGGACCGAATAGAACGGCGATCGGGCGCTGTTTCGGGGCATTGCCGCCGCAATCGATGGGCGCATCGGGAGTGGGAGCCGGCTGTCGCGTGGCGGCGCCGACGGCGCGGGCCGACGCACCCGCGTCGAGCTAGGGTTATCCTTGCCCTTTCGCCGCGCATTGCGGCACGCTTCGGGAGACAGTGAATGCAATACCGCAAGTTCGGTGCGACCGGGCTCAACGTGTCGCGGGTTTGCCTCGGGACGATGACATTCGGCTTTCAGATCGACGAGGCGACGTCGATCCGCATCATGGATACGGCAGCCGATGCCGGCGTGACGTTCATCGACACGGCCGATGTCTACCCGCTCGGCGGCGGCCTATCGCGCGTGGGACGCACCGAGGAGATCGTCGGCCGCTGGCTCAAAGGCAAACGCGATCGCTTCGTGCTCGCGACGAAGGCCGTCGGCGAGACGGGGCCGTCCCCGTGGGACCGGGGGGCTTCCCGCAAGCACTTGCTCGACGCCGTCGACGCTTCGCTCAAACGGCTCGATACCGACTACGTCGATCTCTATCAGCTCCATTCCGACGATCTCGACACGCCGCTCGATGAGACGATCGAAGCGCTGGACGTCATCGTGCGCTCCGGTCGCGCACGCTACGTCGGCGTTTCCAATTTTCTGGCGTATCGCCTCGCACGGGCGCTCGGGCGTGCCGATGCGTTGCGCACGACGCGCTTCGTTTCGGTTCAGCCGCGTTACAACCTGCTGTTTCGTCAGATCGAACGCGAACTGCTGCCGCTTGCGCAGGAAGAACGCTTGGCGGTCATGCCTTACAACCCGCTCGCGGGCGGTTTGTTGACCGGCAAGCACCGGCGCGAGACGCCTCCGCCCGAGGGCCGCTTCACCGTCGGCACGGCGGGCTCGGTCTATCAGGCCCGTTATTGGCATGAACGCGAGTTCGCGACGATCGAAGCGCTCAAGCAGTTGACGGCCGACGCGGGCCTCACGCTGTCGACGGTCGCGGTCGCATGGGTGCTGGCGAACGAGGTCGTAACCTCCGCGATCCTCGGCGCAAGCCGGCCGGAGCAGTTGGGCGACACGCTGGCGGCCCTGGATCTCGCGCTCGACCCGCAATTGAAGGCGAAGCTCGACGAGCTGACGCACGAATATCGGTTTGGCGACGCGACGCGCTAAATGCTACGCGCGGTCAGCGTGAGTCACGCGCCGCGCGCTTCGTTGGCTATTCCGTGGCGAAGTGCCGCGGCGCGTTGTGCTTGGCTTGCGCCGCGGCGGTGTCGGCGCGGGTAAGCGCGAGGTCGTCGCCGCGCAAGCGCTTGACGTCATCGACCGGGCTCAACCCGAACAAGCGCTTGAATTCGCGGCTGAATTGCGAGGCGCTTTCGTAACCGACGCGCGTTGCGGCGGCGCTGACATTCAATCCGTTCTGCATCATGAGCAGCCGCGCCTGATGCAGCCGCGTCGTCTTCACGTATTGCATCGGCGAAGTCTCCGTCACCGCTTTGAATTGCGCATGAAACACGGCCGGACTCATCCCGGCTTCGCGTGCCAGCGTGGGAATGTCGAGATTGTCGGCGAACCCCGTATGTATACGTCGTAAGGCTTTTGCAATTCTGCCGAAATGATCCTGATGGGTGAGCGCCGCACGGATCATGTCCCCTTGCGATCCGGTCAGGACCCGATAGCAGATCTCCCGCACGATCGAAGGACCGAGTATGCGCGCGTCGTGGGGCGACGCCAGCGACTCGAGCAATCGCAGGACCGCGTCGCTCAGCGTGCGATCGAGCGGCGTCGCGTAGACGGCGCGCGGCTCGCTGTCCATAGGGCCGCGGGTATCGTTGAGCGTCATCAAGATTTCGGCGATCACGCTCAGGTCGATGCGGATCGAAATGGCCAGCATCGGCTCGTGCGGCGTCGCTTCGGTTTCGCACTCGAACGGCAGCGGCACCGACAGCACCAAATAGTGCTGCGCATCGTAGATGAACGCTTGACTGCCGAGAAAGCCGCGCTTGCGCCCCTGAGCGACGATGACGATACTCGGCTCGTACATGACCGGCACGCGCGGGATCGATACGTTCGTTCGCATGAACTTCACGCCGTCGAGCGCCGAATAGGTATAGCCCTCGCCGGGGGCGAGCGTGGCCAACAGTTCCACCATGCGCGCTTGCGCTGGACTGACGAATGAAGAGGTCGAGGCGGGGAGGGACATGGCCGTCGAACGCACAATTTAGGAGAATCGGGCTCGAAATATAGCGCCGATTCGGCGATTTCGCTCGCCCCCGAGAGAAATAGGCAAACGTTCGAGAGCTTCAGGCATTCCGTAGGGGCGTGCGACTTTCTACTATGTGCTGCTGCGATGCTTCATGTCGAAGCGCCGCATCCTTGCAGGAGTGATCAGATATGTATACGACCCACGGCTACGCCGCACAGGATGCCGATTCTCCTCTCGCTGCGTTCGACATTCAACGCCGCGACTTGCGCGAGCACGATGTGCAAATCGAGGTGCTGTTTTGCGGCGTCTGCCACTCCGATCTGCATCAGGCGCGTAACGAATGGCGCAACACCGTCTATCCCGTCGTTCCAGGTCATGAAATCGTCGGTCGCGTCACGCAGGTTGGCCCCGCCGTCACGCGTTACAAGAGCGGCGATCTCGTCGGCGTAGGGTGCCTCGTCGATTCCTGCCGTACGTGCGCGAGCTGCGCCGAGGGCCTGGAGCAATACTGCGAGAACGGCTTCGTCGGCACGTATAACGGTGTCGATCGCGTGACCGGCGAGACGACCTACGGCGGTTATTCGACGAGCGTCGTCGTCGATGAAGCTTTCGTTCTGCGCGTGCCCGGCAACCTCGACCCCGCGGGCGCCGCGCCGCTATTGTGCGCCGGCATTACGACGTATTCGCCGCTGCGCCAATGGGGCGCGGGCCCCGGCAAGAAAGTGGGCATCGTCGGTTTGGGCGGCCTTGGCCACATGGGCGTGAAGCTCGCGCGCGCGATGGGGGCGCACGTCGTGCTGTTCACGACGTCGCCGTCGAAGATCGAAGATGCGAAGCGCCTCGGCGCCCATGAAGTCGTGATCTCGAAAGATCCGGCGCAAATGCAGGCGCACTTGAACAGCTTCGACTTCATCCTCAATACGGTGGCCGCGCAGCACGATCTCAATCCGTTCATCGCGCTGCTCAAGCGCGATGCGACGATGACGCTCGTCGGCGCGCCCGAGCACGATCACCCGTCGCCCCAAGTGTTCAATCTGATCTTCAAGCGCCGCCGTCTGGCCGGCTCGCTCATCGGGGGCATTGCCGAGACACAAGAAATGCTCGATTTTTGTGGTGAGCACGGCATTACATCGGATATCGAAATGATTCCGATGCAGGCCATCAACGAGGCTTACGAAAGAATGCTGAAGAGCGACGTAAAGTACCGCTTCGTGATCGACCTCGATTCGCTGCGACAGCAACCGAACGCCGCGTGACGCCGCCGATGGCCGGCGTTTATACGCCGCTTCACATCCACAGATCCACAGAAAAAGCGCCTAGCCGAATTAAGGGCTAGGCGAAACCGCCGGTGTCCGGCGGCGGAGGTATCGGCGCGAAATCGGCTTGCCTGAAAGCAAGCCGATTCCGTTCGATGCAGCGAATATTTGTTTGCGCCGCTCAGCGTGTTGGTTCGCGCGTCGCTGAGCGGTTTGTCACATTAACCGGCGATTAGATGCCGAAGAACAACGACTTGGTCCCGTCGGCCTTGGCCGGCGCGCCCGCAGCCGACGACCCGGCGTGAACGCCACCCACTGCTTGATCATTGACGTTTTGCGCATTGACGCGCGCTTGTGCGATTTGCGCGTCCGTCGGGTAGTACGGGTCGTTACTGAAATTGGTGCGGCCGCCGGCTTGTTGGAATTGAATCAATTCAGCCTTGACTTGAGCGCGCGTCACGGGCGCGTTGGTTTGCGCGAAAACGGCAACCGGAGCGGCGAAAGCGGCGGCGATAACGACGGATTGGATCAGCGATTTCATGGTAATACCTCCAAAAGTTATTTATCTCTCTGTTGCATCGCGTTCATTGCGTGAACCGATGACTGCAGTGTAGCCATTGGAGGTCTTAGGGTTAACGCCTATTTCGATAAATCATCATTGCAATTTCGTTCACAATCGGCGCGGGGCGCGCCGGTCGGACGGCGTGCCTGGTTGCGCGCCGTTCGCTCGCCCGGCCGCTCACCGAAGCGTCTTCGGCAAGGCGGCGCCGATGGTCGAGGCAATGGTCAGTGGGAGGAGGTCAATGTCGCCGCGGATCGTTCGGAAGGCGACGCAAACCGTCCGGCCTCCTTCGACGAGGGCGCTTGTGCAGGTTGTGCAGGTTGTGCATTACGCGCCGGTGTTCCCTGCGCCGCGTAATAGGGCACGTCCGCGCGCGTTCGCGGCGCGCGGCCGCGGATCCGATCCGCGATCTTCTCGGCCAGCATGATCGTCGGCGCATTCAGATTGCCCGTCGTGATGCGCGGCATGATCGACGCGTCCACCACACGCAGGCCTTGGATGCCGTGCACACGCCCTTCGGCATCGACGACTGCCAGGTTGTCGTAGCCCATCGCGCATGAGCATGAGGGGTGATAGGCCGTTTCCGCGTGCGCGCGTACGAATGCATCGAGCTCCGCATCGGTTTTCAACTCGGCGCCGGGGCTGAGCTCTCGGCCGCGATAACGATCGAGCGCACGCTGCGCGATGATTTCGCGCGTGATGCGAATGCCGTCGCGGAACTCGCGCCAATCGAGCGGTTCGGCCATGTAGTTGAACAGGATGCTCGGATGCGCGCGCGGATCGCGCGAACGCAGCTTGATGCGACCGCGGCTAGGCGAGCGCATCGACCCCATGTGCGCTTGGAAGCCGTGCATCTCGATGGCGTTGGAGCCGTTATAGTTGATCGCGATCGGCAAGAAGTGGTATTGGATGTTGGGCCAGAGGTCGTCGTCGCGTGTGCGGATGAAGCCGCCCGCTTCGAACTGATTGCTCGCGCCGATGCCCGTTCCTTTGAGCAGCCATTCCAACCCGATCGCGGGCTGGTTGTACCACTTGAGCGCGGGATAGAGCGAAACCGGCTCCTTGCACTCGTACTGCATGTAAATCTCGAGATGGTCTTGCAAATTGCGGCCGACGCCCGGCAAGTCCAGCACGATCGGCACGCCCGCTTCGCGCAGCCACTCGCCCGGGCCGACGCCCGAACGCTGCAGCAATTGCGGCGAGGCGATCGCGCCCGAGCAGACGAGCACTTCGCGTCGCGCGTGGGCGGTTACCGGCGTGTCGCGGTGCAGGTATGTCACCCCGTTTGCGCGTTGACCGGCGAATAGCACGTGATCCGCCTGCGCGTGCGTGACGATGGTCAAATTCGGCCGTTGCCTCGCTTGGTCGAGGTAACCGCGCGCGGTGCTCGCCCGGCGGCCTTGCGCGGTGACGGTGCGATCCATCGGACCGAACCCTTCCTGGCGATAGCCGTTGAGATCGTCGGTGCGCGCGTAGCCCGCCTGCACGCCGGCCTCGACCATCGCGCCGAACAGCGGGTTGTTGCCTGGCTTGCTCGTCGTGACATGCACGGGGCCATCGCCGCCGTGATAGGCGTTCGGGCCGATATCGCGCGTCTCCGCCTTCTTGAAGTAGGGCAGGCAGTCCAGATAGCTCCAGTGCTCCAACCCTTCGTTTTGCGCCCAGCCGTCGTAATCGAGCGCATTGCCGCGGATGTAGCACATGCCGTTGATGAGCGACGAACCGCCTAGCCCTTTGCCCCGCCCGCACTCCATGCGCCGATTGTTCATGTATGGCTCGGGCTCGGTTTCGTAGGCCCAGTTATAGCGCCTGCCTTGCAGCGGATAGGCCAGTGCCGCCGGCATTTGCGTGCGGAAGTCCAGGCGATAATCGGGGCCGCCCGCTTCGAGCAGCAGCACGGTGACATCGGCATCTTCCGTCAATCGCGCGGCGAGCACATTGCCCGCCGACCCTGCGCCGACGATGATGTAGTCGTATTCGCTAGCACTCACGAGCGCTCTCCCTAGCAACGGAGCCTAGAACACGGGCCGATAAGGGCCGAGTTCCACCTGCACCGATTTGATCTGCGTGTAATGCTCGAGCGTGCCGATGCCGTTTTCGCGGCCGACACCCGATTGCTTATAGCCGCCGACCGGCATCTCCGCCGGCGATTCGCCCCACGTGTTGATCCAGCAGATGCCCGCTTCGAGACGATGGATCGTGCGATGCGCGCGCGCGAGACTCTCGGTCACGACGCCCGCCGCCAAGCCGTATTGCGTTGCGTTCGCCCGCGCGATGGCTTCGTTCTCCTCATCGAACGCAAGCAGGCACATCACGGGACCGAAAATTTCTTCGCGCACGATGCGCATGTCGTCGCGGCATTGCCCGAATACCGTGGGCTGCACGTATTGGCCGCGAGCGAATTCGCCCTCGACGATGCGTTTGCCGCCGATGACGACGCGCGCGCCTTCCTGCTTGCCGCTCTCGATATAGCCGAGCACCTTGTCGAGCTGAGCGGCGCTTGCGAGCGGCCCGAAGTTCGTTTCGGGATCGGAGGGCTTGCCGACGCGAATGCGCTTGACGCGCTCGACGACGAGCGCTTCGAATCGCGCCATGATCAAGCCGTGAACGAATACGCGCGTGCCGTTGGTGCACACTTGGCCCGCGCTGAAGAAGTTCGCAGTGACGGCGATATCGGCCGCGCGTTCGAGATCGGCATCGTCGAACACGATCAACGGCGACTTGCCGCCGAGTTCCATCGTGACTTCCTTAAGCGACGATGCGCCGGCCAGCGACATCACCTTCTTGCCTGTCTCCACGCCGCCGGTGAACGATACCTTCGCGATCGCCGGGTGCTCGGCCAGCATCGCACCGACGGCGCCGTTGCCTTGCACGACGTTGAAAACGCCCGGCGGGACACCGGCTTCCGTGTAGATTTCCGCCAGCTTGAGCGCCGACAGCGGGGTGATTTCGCTCGGCTTGAAAATCATCGCGTTACCGGCGGCGAGCGCCGGCGCCGATTTCCAGCAAGCGATTTGAATCGGGTAATTCCATGCGCCGATCCCGGCGCAGACCCCGAGCGGCTCGCGCCGCGTATAGACGAACGAGTCCTCTCTCAAGGGAATCTGGCGCCCCTCGAGCGCGGGCGCGAGACCGGCGTAGTACTCGATCACATCGGCGCCTGTCACGATATCGACGGTGCGTGTTTCAGCGATCGGTTTGCCCGTATCGCGCATTTCGAGTTCGGCGAGTTCGTCGTTGCGTTCGCGCAGCAACTCGACCGCGCGGCGCAGAATGCGCGAGCGCGCCATCGCGCCGAGCGCGGCCCACGCCGCCTGTCCCTCTCGTGCCGACGCCACCGCGCGTTCGATATCGGCGGCGCTCGCTTGGCCGAGCGTGGCCAAGCGTTCGCCCGTTGCCGGGTCGAACGTTTCGAAGTGCGTGCCGGATGTCGCGTCGACGTAGGTCCCGCCGATGTAAAGACGCTGCGGACCGTAGACGGAGGACAAGGTCATCGAACGCTCCAGAACTTTCGTCAGTCTTTGGAAGGCTTCCACGATAGGCGTTTTGCGTCCGCCGTTCAATCGATATGGACCGGACGGCACGCCCTGTGTCGTGTTCTAACAAGCGCGTGTCGCGTTTTGTACGATCGCGGACGGCCGTTGCGGACTACGCTGCAAACGGTAGCGAGCAAGCGGCGCGCGTCTCGTATTTTTTGCGATTCCCAGCGTTGCGCGCCCCGCCGCAAGATGATCGCCCGTCGGCGATCGAGACGAAAGGAGACGAATGCGATGAGCAGCAACCGAGGTGTCGTGTATCAAGGCGCGGGCAAGGTCGAAGTGCAGTCGATCGACTATCCGAAGATGGTCGATCCGAGCGGCCGCTCGATCCAGCACGGCGTGATTCTGAAAGTGGTCAGCACGAATATTTGCGGCTCCGATCAACACATGGTGCGCGGCCGCACGACCGCGCCCGTTGGGCTCGTGCTCGGCCACGAAATCACCGGGGAGGTGGTCGAGGTGGGGCGCGACGTCGAGACGCTCAAGATCGGCGATCTCGCTTCCGTGCCGTTCAACGTAGCCTGTGGCCGCTGCCCGATGTGCAAGGACCAGCACACCGGCGTCTGCTTGAACGTGAACGCGTCGCGCGCCGGCGGCGCTTATGGCTATGTCGATATGGGCGGATGGATCGGCGGACAAGCCGAGTATGTGCTCGTGCCTTATGCCGATTTCAATCTGCTGAAGTTTCCCGATCGAGATCAAGCGCTCGCGAAGATCCGCGATCTGACTTGCTTGTCCGATATCTTGCCGACGGGTTATCACGGCGCCGTCACCGCGGGCGTCAAACCGGGCTCGACCGTGTACATCGCCGGCGCGGGCCCGGTCGGCATGGCGGCCGCGGCGTCGGCGCGTTTGCTCGGCGCGGCGGTGACGATTGTCGGCGATATGAATGCGCAGCGTCTCGAGCACGCGAAGGCAATGGGATTCGAAACCGTGAACCTGTCGCTCGACGCTTCGCTCGGCGAACAGATCGAGCAAATACTCGGCAAACCGGAAGTCGACTGCGCCGTGGATTGCGTGGGTTTCGAAGCGCACGGACACGGCAACGCGCACATGCAGGAAGCGCCGGCCACCGTATTGAACTCGCTGATGGAAATCACGCGCGCGGCCGGCGCCATCGGTATCCCCGGCCTTTACGTCACGGACGACCCGGGCGCGACCGATCCGGCGGCGCGACGCGGCAGCTTGAGCCTGCGGCTGGGCCTGGGCTGGGCCAAGTCCCATTCGTTCCACACGGGCCAAACGCCGGTGATGAAATACAACCGCAATTTGATGCAAGCCATCCTGTGGGACAAATTGCCGATCGCGAAGATCGTCAACGTCACCGTCATTTCGCTCGATCAAGCGCCCGAAGGCTACCGCGCATTCGATGGCGGCGCGCCGCGCAAGTTCGTCATCGACCCGCACGGCATGCTCAAGGCAGCCTGAGCCTAAACGTGAGCGTGTGCGGCGCCCCCGGGACAAGGTTATCCGGGGCGCCGCGGTAGCGTCGCGCCCGCAACAAACGCCTCATGGGAATCCAGGGGAGTTCGATTCCCTACTCGAGCGAGGGAAGAAGGAGAGGAAAAAGGAAAAAGGAAAGGAAAAACGCGGATTTTTCAACTGTCGACATTGGTAGGGGCGCGTCGATTGATTCGCCGACAGGCGAGTGTTTTCGCCGCGCCATGCGATAGGAGTCACGCAGGCACGGACACAATGCGACGAAGCGCTCACGCTCCGTCCATGTGTCAGGTCAAGTGTCTTGCCGATGAAGAATCCGATTTCCAGCCTTCGCGCTTGGCTCGGCACCTCGACCGTGCCACCCGGTGCCGGCGAGCTCCAAGACGCACCGAAGGAGCTCAAGGGCTCGAGCCGCGAAATGACGGTCGCGCCGGCGCTCGGCGCACTGAAGCGGCAGAACGCGCGACGCGTGATGCCGGATGCGATCCCGTCGTCATCGCATCGCCCGCCGCCACGCTCTTCGTCATCGGATGACGAAGAGCTTCGGGAGGCGATCGCGGCGATTCGTGCAGCGGCAGTCTGGACACCACCGCCCAGCAGAGCCGGCTCCATGCGCGCCTCCCTGAGCGGGCGGTCGCGCTTGTCGTCGGCTCGCATCGATCCGCCGCCGGATCTCGACATGCACCGCGCAAGCGCCGAAGACAGTAGCGACCATGATCCGGGCGGCGCCCAGATCGCAGAGGATCGCGAAGCGCTGCTCGATATGGCGTGGAACGTCGATTTCCCGTCCGCGCGGATGAACGATATCCTCGCGCGCGCTCCTGAGCTCGTGGATGCGCCTGACCACAGCGGTGCGACGCTGTTGATGAATGCACTGACGGGGGGCAATCTCGAATTTGCGAAGGCGTTGATCGACCGTGGCGCGGATCCGAACGCACGCGATGCGCTCGGCAATACGCCGCTGCATTCGGCCGCCGGGCGCGGCGTGGAAATCGTATCGCGGTTGCTTGCCGCCGGCGCAGACGCTAGTGCGATGAATCAGCGTGGTGCGACGGCGTTGTTCGATGCGCGCTCGCCGGAGGTCGCCCGAACGCTGCTGCGCGCCGGGACGCCGATCGACGCCCGAGATCAAAGTGGCAATACGGCAATCATGCGGCTTGCCCAGTCGGGTACGCGCGACACAGTGCTCGCCGTACTCGAACACGATCCGGATATCAGCGTGCGCAACGAGTCGAATCGTACGTTCGCGCGGCTTCTGACAGCCCGGTTCGGCGGGGCGGCGGACGTGATTCCGAAAACGGCGGCTGGAGCCAAAGCGTTTCTCGAACTGGCTGCGCGTGAAACTCCGTTTCTCGGGAACCTGCGGGATCGCGAGTCAGTGCCTCACGGGGCGTTGCGGGCGAGCCAACGGCGGGTTCCGCAGGAAGAGCTTCGTATCGAGCCCGAACTCAATGTGGTGGGGGCCTTGGCGAACGCGAAAAGGCCATCGATCAATTCCCTCAAGTCCGGTCCCAAGCTAAGTTTCGTCAACGATCCGACGCGTGCGTTCGATGAGCTCGACGATCGCAACGTCGGCGCGCTATCGGAGGCGCTCGGTTTCGGCAAGCTGTCGTCGGACCATGAAAAACTCGTGAAACAAAAGATCGCCATCCGCGAGACGTTCGCGCGATTCGGGTCGGACATCGAACGAGGACTCGCCGACTACGACAACGCCGCACTCGATCACCACGCGCTGAACGATCCGCTATCCCCGCAAGAGCGCGCCGAACTCAGACGGGTAATGGACATCGCGCATTTGCGGATTGCTGTCGAGCGGGGAGGGGGTGGGGGACTTATCGAGCCAGTGCGCCTGCGCGTTTTCTTCGCCGGCACGGAAAACGCGCGCGATTTCCGACAGGACATCGGCAGTGGATTCGGCCGGATCGGAGAAGTCGATCGTGCGGCGAAGCGCGCAGGCGAGCTGTTTGCCAAAATCTTGTCGCACTCGGACCGTGTCGAGCTTGATTTCATTGGGGGCCATTCGATGGGCGGCGCGATGGCACAAACGTTTCGCGCGACGGTCGAAAGCCGGATCCTGCTGCCGAAGCAGCCATCGATGATCTTGATGGATCCGCAACTACTGAACAATAACCAGGCTCGCCGTGCAACGAAGGGCGGCATGCTCGAAGTCGACTATGCGCGGCCGCGCGGCGTTGCCGTCACGCTCGACTACGCGAAGAATCCCAGGCGAGGACTGATGGGGATCATGAAGGGACCGGGCGGTTATCGCTACCCCGGGCTCGTTCAACTCAAGCTGGGTCTGGCCGATACGGACGGTCACCGCGGTGGCCGTCCGGAAACCAGCGGACCGCCTGGAATGGGTTATCACGTCGATCCGCGACAGTTTGCGAATGCGCTCGCGCGCTTTAGCACGGATCGCGAGCAACACGTCCTCGACGATCCCGCCTTCGATCATGTGCGCGCGCCGAACTGGACACGGACCGCGGGCCCGGTGCGGACGTCGCAAACGTTGCCCGCAATCGCACGCCGCGCGCGCAGGCCCATGGAGTCGATCGCAGAAGACGACGAGTCGGCGCGGGAGACATAAAGGGGCGAATGCGGGTTCCGAGTGCTTCGATAAACGCCGAATGATGTGGGGTCCTTCGATTCGCTGTTTGCCCCGCGGTTTCGTTGTTTCAATCCAGTTACACCGCGAAATTCATTCATTGTTCCGCGATTAGGAAATGGAGCTAGTGAATGGTAACGAGGACTTCGCGCCAGGACATTTCTCAGGTGCCGGCTGAACGCGCGGCCGATGGCGCGCACGCACAGCCGCCGGTCGCCCCTCGCGACAGCAATGGCGCTTCTTCGTCCCGCTCGCTGAGGTCGACGGCGTCTGCGATGCTGCGCCATTTTGCTTCCAAAAATAGCGCGGCGCCGGCGAGCGCCGCACCCGCGCCGCGCTCGCCGGCGCCGCCTCGTGAGCCGAACATCGCCGACGCTCGCCAGCGAACTGGGCTCCAACCGATACCGCCCGAATCGAGCGGGAGCGCCGATACACCTCTCACTCGCCGCTGGTTCTCGCGCCGGCGCGGACCCCGAATGCTGACACCCGGCTGGGTGCCGCCCGGGGCGGCCGCGCCCGAACGTGCATCGCCTGACCTCTTTCGAACTGCGGCGGTTCGTCACCGTCGCAGCGTGTCGGATGCCGACCGATTGCCATTTGCCCCCGCCAACGTCCCGAACTTTCCGGCGGACACATGGGAGGGGACGTTTCTCTACAGCGGGCGAACCGCTCGTTGGGCCATGCGGTCAGTCAACGAACATCTGCGCCGCGCGGCTGAGACACCCCTGACGATCACCTGCGGCGAGGACCTCGCGAGACTGAAGCAAACAGGACTGCGTCCCCGGAGCCTGCGTCTGAGCGGCACTTTCGCGGCCGACGATTTGGCGGGGCTACCGCCGTCATTGCGCCATCTCGACCTGCGCGAGTGCCGGGGCAGCGCCATGTCGACGGCCGGGCTGAAATACTTGGCCGAACTGCCGCTGTCTTCGCTTAATGCGGCTCATACCGGGATAGACGACGAAGGCGCACGACTACTCGCTAACATGCCGGCACTCGCCGCGCTTGACTTGAGCGGGAACCAGATTGGCGATACCGGCGCTCGCGCATTGGCGGCCAGTCTTTCGCTCACTTCGCTGGATCTCAGCGGCAACCACGTCGGTGCGGCGGGTGCACGGGCGCTGGGGGCCAACCGTTTGCTCGGCTCGCTCGACGTGAGTCGTAACAGGCTGGGCAGCGAAGGCGTGCGTGCCTTGGCGGCGAGTCGAACGCTGCGCGCACTGAACGTGAGCCGTAATGAAGTCGGTCGGGAGGGCGTGCGGGCACTCGCAGCGAATCGCTTGCTGAGCTCGCTCGACGTGAGCGGCAACCTGATCGGTGACGACGGCGCCCGTTTGCTGGCAGACAGTTCGTCGCTCACGTCGCTCAACGTGAGCCACAACCAGATCGGCGAGCGCGGCGCGCGAGCGCTGGCGAGCAGCGCGGCGCTCGTTTCGCTCGATATAGGAGAGAACGAAATTGGAGACGAGGGCGCGCGTGCGTTGGCCCGCAGTGCCTTACTGGCTTCACTCGACGCGCGTCATAACGGCATCAGTGCGCCCGGTGCGGTGGCGCTGGCGGCTAGCCGTTCGCTCGCCAAGCTGAGTTTGAGAGGCAACCGAATCGGCGACGAAGGCGCCGAAGCGCTCGCGGCGAGTCGCGCGCTCACAGAGTTGGATGCGAGCTTGGGCGGCATCGGCAGTTCGGGCGCGGAGGCACTCGCGGCAAGTCGCTCGCTCCGATCGCTCGACGTCAGCGGCAACCCGATCGGCGAGGCGGGCGCCCAGGCACTCGCAGGCAGCAGTGCGCTGAGGTCGCTCAGCGCCAGCGGTAACGAACTCGGCGACGCGGCCGCGCACGCATTCGCGGCAAGCCGTTCGCTCACCGCACTCGACGTGCGGCTGAATCAATTCGGCACGCTGGGTGTTCGCGCGCTGCAAGCCAATGCGCGGCTGACCACGCTTTTGGTCCACTGATATTGCCACTACGCATTACCGTCAGCGCAACCACTAACAGCCCATCGGCATACATGTGAGTTCGGCGCGGCCATATCAATCGGCGTTTCCCTAGCCGCCGCGCAGCGCGCTTGCGAATCGGAGGATCGCGCGCTCGATGTCGGCTTCGTCGATACAGCCGAAGCCGAACGCGATGCCGCTTGCGCCTGTCGTTTGCCGATCGATGAGAAAGTCGCTGGTGGGCTGCGCACCGATAGCATGGTGCGCCACGAGCGCCATCATGCGCTTCGTTTGGCGGCGGTCCCGATATCTGGCGTACAAGTGAATACCTGCGCTGGGCGAAACCGCTATCAACCAATCGGCGAGTTCGCGCTCGATCGCGCCGAGCAAGACATCCCGCCTGCTCGCGTAGCGCTTTCTCATCGCCCGCGTGTGCTTCGCCAGATGCCCGTCGAGGATGAAGCGTGCGAGCGCTTCCTGAAGCGCGACGTTGCCGCCGTTGTCGGCGCATTGCTTGGCCGCAGCCAAGGCGCCGATCAACCAGGGTGGCGCCACGACATACCCTACCCGAAGCGATGGAAACATGATCTTCGAAAACGTGCCGACGTAGATCACGCTCGCCTCGCGGTCGAGCGTCTGCAGCGCATCGAGCGGATCGCTCCCGTAACGGAACTCGCCGTCGTAGTCGTCTTCGATGATGACCGCGCCAGTACGCCGCGCGAAGTCGAGCAATGCTTGCCGGCGCGCGAGCGACATCGCGACGCCGGTCGGAAATTGGTGTGATGGCGTGACGCAAACGAGCCGGACATCGGCCGGCAACCTATCGACGACGAGCCCGTATTCGTCTACCGGTACCGGCACGAGTTGCGCCCCGGCCGCTAGCAGGGCCGCACGAAGCGGCGGATAACCCGGGTCTTCGATCGCGACCTTGGTATGCCCGCGCGCGATGAGCACGCGCGCGAGCAGGTCGAACGCTTGTTGCGCGCCCGAGGTGACGATTACGTCCTGCTCGGTGCAGACCACTGCGCGCGTATAGGCGACCCACTGCGCGATTGCGGCGCGCAGTAACGGGCGGCCCTCGGCGGGCGGGTAGCCGAACGCGTCGGGAAGCGCGAGGCTGCTCGAGCGCAGTAACAAGCGGCGCCAAACGTCCGTGGCAAACCAGCGATGATCCGGCAGGCCAAGGTGGAAGCCGCGAGCGGATGCCGCCGACGGCTGAGCCGCCGCCGTCGCTGTGGCCGCAGAGGCGATATGTTTCTCGCTTGATTGCGCTTTGCGCGAATCGATGGCGGGCGGTAGCACCGGCCGTGCGCGAGTGCGTTTGCGCGGGGCCCTATGCCGCCACTGCGACAGATCGGCCACCTCGGCCGCCGCACCGGGGCGCGTCACGATGAAACCTTCGGCCATCAGCAGGTCGTAGGCGGCGATGACCGTATTGCGCGCGATGCCATACGCCTGCGCCACGCGGCGCGTCGAGGGAAGCTGTGCCCCGGCGGCCAACCGCTGCTCGACGATCGCTGCGCGCAGCTGTTGATGGAGACGCCGCGCGAGGGTGTGCGGGCCATGCTTGTCGAGCAACAGTGAAAACTCGAAAACTGGTTCCATGAAACGGATGCGTTCTGGCTCAAAAAACGATCCAGTGTACCGCTAAAGTCGCCACATGAAACGGCGCTTTTGCCGCCCGTACCGGAGCCAAGCTCATGAGCGAATTCGAATCGACGATCCAATATCTTCCCGCGCGCATTGCGAGCGCACATGACATGCCCTGGATTCCCGAATCGCCGGTCAAGTCCTGGAAGCCGCTGCGCTTTTTTGCCGATGGTCGCGGCTTCGTGGAAATGATGCGCATGAGCCCCGGCGCAACGATGCCGCTGCATCGCCATACCGGCGAAATCCACGCATTCAATCTCGAGGGCGAACGGGTGCTGTGCACGGGGGAGCGCGTGGGCCCAGGCGAGTATGTGTATGAGCCGCCGGGCAATACCGATTGGTGGAAAGTGGTGGGCGAAGTGCCGTTGACGGTGTTCGTGGTCGTATACGGCGAGGTCGAGTTCCTGAGCGCCGACGGCGCCGTGCGCCATCGCGTTTGCGCCGCGACGCAGTTGGATGCCTATCGCCAGTACTGCGAAGCCAACGGACTCGGCATGCTCGATCTCGTCGATTGAGCCGAGCCCAAAGGAGTCCGCCCGGCGCGAAGGGGGCGCGCCGGGCAGTGTTGTGCCGTGCTGTGCCGTGGGCTACGCGTTATCGCGTGCGAGCGCTTCCCGATAAAGCGTCATTTCCTCTTCGAACGCTCGCGCCAAGGCGGGCCTCGCCAATGCGCGCTTGAAATAGGCGTGGACGGCCGGCCAATGCGCGATGTCGACATCGCAATAGCGTGCCCAATTGAGGACCACCGCGAGGTAAATGTCGGCAACGCCGAATGCATCGAGCAACCATTCACGCGCACTCAGGTGCTGCTGCAGCACGCCCATCCGCAACGCGAGCTTTTCGCGCGCATAGCGTTTGACGTCTTCCGGTGCTGCGCGATCGAGCATCGGCACGAACAACCCCTTGTGCAATTCCGTGCTGATGAAGCCCAGCCACTGCTGCAGCCTGGCGCGTTCGAACCCGCCGGCAGGCCCAAGCTTGGCGGCAGGGAGACGATCGGCCACGTACGGCAGGATGGCCGTGTTCTCGAACAGCAACGCCCCCTCGTCCGTGCGTAGGACCGGGACTTGCCCCAACGGATTGATCTCGAAGAAATCGCCTCCTCCGAGCACTTGCTTGCGCTTCGTGTCCACCTGCACGTATCGCGCCTCGTACCCAGCTTCGTAAAACGCGATGCGTGTGGCCAGCGAACATGCCATCGGCGAAAAGTACAGTTCCATATTCGATCTCCTCCTCGTTTGATTTTTGTACTATATTGAACATAAATTCATTGCGTCAAGTATTTTTATTCGACATGGTACAAAAAGATGATGGTAGCGAGCGGCGCTCGCGCGGACGGCCTCGGGCTTATGACGCTCAGGAAGCATTGACCCGAGCGCGGGATACGTTCTGGCAAAGCGGGTATAGCGCGACGACGCTGGACGAACTGAGCGCCGCGATGGGCATGAACCGGCCGAGCTTATACGGCGCGTTCGGGGATAAACGTGCGCTGTTTCTCGCCACGCTCGAGCGCTATGTCGAAGTCAATCGAATCGCGATGGAAGAAGCGTTGAGCGGCGATGCCCCGCTCGGCGATGCCCTGCGGCATGTCTACGATCTTGCCTTGGGGCTTTACTTTCGCGCCGGTAGCCCGCCGAAGGGGTGCTTCTTGATCGGCACCGCGGCCGTCGAGGCGGTGAATGACGACGCCGTGCGCGAGATCCTCGCCACCGGATTGCGAGCGTTCGATCGTGCGTTCGAGGCGCGGTTCATTCGTGCACAAGCCCGCGGCGAACTCGGTCCCGGTGCGGATGCGGCCATGCTGGCGAAGATCGCGTCCGCCATCTTGCACACGCTAGCGGTGCGCTCGCGTGCCGGAGATAAGCGCGCGGCGCTGCGGGCGACGGCGGAAGCCGGCGTCGCGATGATATGCGCCGCCGGTGGGGCCAAGGGCGGGGCCTGACCGAACACCGGCGGGCAAGCGCTGGGCGTTGCCTGCTACTGCTGCATCGAGCCCAACGCTGCCGCGCCGGCTCGCGCGACCTGGGCGTCTTCGTGCGACTGCATGCCCGAGACACCGATTGCACCTACCACCTCGTCGTCGACGACGAGCGGCAGGCCGCCGTCGAGCGGCGTCAGATTCGTCATGCCTAGCAAGCGCAGATGCAGCCCGCCTTGCGCCAGCGCGTCCTCGAAACGCTTCGTCGGGCGGCGAAAGTACACGGCGGTCTGTGCCTTTTGTCGAGCGACTTCGATGCTGCCGAGCTGTGCTTGATCGAGCCGCTGCAGCAAAACCAAATGCCCTGCGCTGTCGACGATCGCGATCACCATCGGCCAGCGGTTGCGCTGCGCCTCGCGTTGCGCGGCCTGCGCGACGCGTTGGGCGAGCTCGAGCGTGAGCGGCGCGCCGTAGCGAGGGATGGAAAGCGTAGGAGGGGCGTCGTTCATGTTGGTCATGCGTTTTCTCTTTTAAGGAAGATGGAGGGGTGTGCCGTGTCTCGGCCTAGAATGTAGGCCTTGTTCGACGCTCGCGGTAGCGGCGGGAATCGACAAGCATTCTTCCGATAACCGAGAGAATCCAGCGATGAGGGCGGACGAAGACTACGCGGTGTTGCTGGCCGTGGCCGATCATGGCAGCTTGACGGCCGCGGCCGCTGCATTGGGCCGGTCCCTGCAATCGGTCAGCCGGACATTGGCGGCGATGGAACGGCAATTGAATGTGTCGCTGTTCATCAGGACGACGCGGCGCGTCCACGCCACGCCTGCCTGCCTTGCGTTCATCGACAGAATCCGGCCGGCGATGCGCGAGATCGTCGCGGCACGGGAGGCGCTGGCCGACCAAGGGCCACAGTTGCGCGGCGCGATCCGGTTGGCGGCCCCGACCTGGTTCGGCACGCAGTACTTGGCGCCTGCCGTCGCCGATTTCATCACGCAGCACGGCAACGTCAGCATCGAGTTGTTGTTATCGGAGCGGCACGTCGATCTGGCCGAGGAGCGCATCGATGTCTCGCTCAGGCTGGGTGCGCTCCCGCCGTCGGATTTGAGGGCGAGGCGCATCGGCGCGCTGCGGCGGGTGATTTTCGGCGCGCCGGGCTACTTTGCCGTTCGGGGGTACCCGCGGACGCCCGAAGACTTGGCCGGCCATGAATGCCTGCTGCGAAGGAGCGTCGAGGAGGAATCTTGGCTATTCGGCCCCGACGGTCAGTCTGTCCGCGTCAAAGGGCGGTTTCGCTCGAGCCACGCGCAAGCGTGCAATCGGGCTGCGGCGGCGGGGCTCGGCATTGCGCGCGCGCCGCTCGGACAAGTGCGGGAGTACTTGGACGCGGGCTGCGTCGAACTCGTCTTGACCGAGTATGAACCCGAGCCCGCCTCGATCCATCTCGTTTGGCCGAGCCGGCGCGCGCTGCCTAGGCGGGTGCGCGCGCTCGTGGAGTTTCTCGCGCAACGGATCTCGGCGGAAACCGAGCGCGCGCCGGCGGGCAACTAAACGCTAGGCTCGTGTCGGCGGGTCCTTCATTGCGCGGGTGCCTGCGCGAACCGCATATCCGCACGCCAGCCCAATTCGCGCTTGGCCTTCTCGCTCGTCACTTCCGCGCCGTCTTCGGCGATGTTGAAGACACCGCCGCGCGCGCGTTGCACGGCAAGCAAGGCGGCCCAGGCCGCGGCTTCGACATGCAGCGGGCTGGCCCCTTGCGCCGTCTCGCGGCCCGTTCCCGGGCCATACAGATTGCCGTAGCGCAACACGGTGCCGATCCCGCCCGATTCATTCAGGCTCAAGACACAGCGCTCGAGCGCGATCACGCCGTTGACCGTGATGGCGCGAGCCCCTTGCGCCTCGGCATCGAGCGGCTGCGATTCTCCATACGGCGCCTGTCCGCTCGCATACGCCCAGGCGACGCTTTGCGCGACGATATGTTTGCTGCCGGCAGCGCGCGCCGCTGCAACGAGGTTGGCCGTTCCTTCAGCGCGGATGCGGGCATTGCGTGCGATGGCGTCGCCCATGGCTTTCGGATCGAGTCCCGGCGGGAGATCGGTCAACTGATGGATCACGATCGCGGGTGCGATGCGCTCGATTGCATCGGCCAACGTTTCGCGATCGAACACGTCGACGAGAATCGGGTGGGCGCCCGCCGCTCGAATGCCGTCGGTGCGATCGAGACGCCGGGTCGTGCCGTACACCTCATAGCCCGCTTCGACCAGCAACGGTGTGAGTGCGGCGCCGATCGCGCCGGCTGCGCCGGCCAGGAAGATGGTTTCGCTCATGATGGATCGGGTCCTCGGTTGTGGATTGCACGAGTTTGCGCGTACGATGCACCAGTGAAAAGAACCAAAATCGTGTGAAATGACTAGGCCATCGTCAAAGCTCTCGCCAGGCGAGCTTCATCGACATGCTGCGATGTCCTCCATCGATCGGCGAACGCGGGTGCCGCTCGCACGCCAAATCTACGAACGCTTGTTGATGGCGATCGACACCGGCGTGCTCGTGCCCGGGGCGCGCGTGGCGTCCGCGCGTACGCTCGCGAGCGAATTGGGCGTCGCGCGCGGCACGGTCGAAGCCGCGTATCAACGGCTGGCCGGAGAAGGCTACCTATTGGCGCGCGGTCCGGCCGGGACGATCGTATCGCCCCATCTGCCGCGCTCGCCCCGCATCCGCCGCGCTCACGCGCCGGCGAGGCCAGCCACGACGGCATCGGAGCCGAAGCGGCTCGCCTCGCAGTCGCGGCCAGCCCTGTCGCCGCTGCCGCTGCAACTGGGCATTCCGGCGCTCGACGCATTTCCGCGCAAGGTGTGGACAAGGCTTGCGGCACGCCGCGTTCGGGCGACGTTGACGGCCGATCTCGGATATGGCGATCCGTGCGGGGAGCCCGCGCTTCGGCAGGCCCTCGCCGCCTATCTGCTCGTGTCGCGCGGTGTTCCGTGCAGCGCCGATCAGGTGTTCGTTACGACAGGCTATTGCGCCTCGCTCACGTTGGCGGCGAGCGTGCTGCTGCGGCGTGGCGATACGGTATGGATCGAAGACCCCGGCTATCCGCCCACGCGCACGGTGTTGGAACGCGGGTCGTGGATTGCCCATCCTGTCCGCGTCGATGCCGAGGGCCTGAACGACGCGGCCGGTCGCGAGCAGGCGCCCAACGCCCGCATGGCCGTGGTGACGCCGTCGCACCAAGCGCCGCTGTGCGTCTCGATGACGGTATCGCGCAGGCTGGCGTTGCTCGACTGGGCGTCGCGTGCGAAGGCTTGGATATTCGAAGACGATTATGACGGCGAGTTTCACTACGCCGGACCTACCTTGCCCGCGCTCAAGAGCTTGGATGCGCGCGACCGCGTCGTCTATGCCGGGAGTTTTTCGAAAGTGCTGTTCCCCGCGCTATCGCTCGGGTACGTGGTCGTGCCGAAGGCAACCGCACCCGCGTTCGAAAGCGCGCTTCGCGCAGCGCCAAGCCGCGGTTCGCGCTTGTTGCAGGAGACGGTAGCCGAACTGTTGACGGCGGGGCACTTCGCTCGTCATTTGAAGAAGATGCGTTTGCTCTATGCGCGGCGTCGCGCTTGGCTCGTGCAGGCATTGCGCGAAGCGCTCGGCGAGCGGCTGGACGTCGATCCGACGCGTGGGGGCATGCATCTGGTGGTGCGCATTCGCGCACGCGTCGGCGACCGCACGCTGGCGCGCCGGGCTCAAAGCGCGGGATTTGCGTGTCAGGCGCTCTCGGAGCGGTATGCGACGGCGGCGATGCCTCGGCGCAGCCACGGCTTACTGATGGGTTTCACCAACGTGGCATCGCCCGCGCAAGCGCGAGCGATCGCGCGCGGTTTGCGCGACGCGTTCGCTATCGAGTGAGTATCACCAGTGCAGCGCGGGTTCCACCGGCGCAGCGCCCGGCGCGCCGGCGAACGGCGCCACCTGCTTGCGGCGTTCGCGCGTGGGCGCGGTGCCGAACGCGTCGCGATAGCTCTTGCTGAAGTGACACGCCGATTGGAAGCCGCACGCCATCGTGATGTGCATGATGGACATGTCTGTCTGCAACAGCAGTTCGCGCGCGCGGCGCAGGCGCAGCGTGAGGTAGTAGTGCGTGGGCGTCATGCCCAGATGTTCTCTGAACAAGCGTTGAAGCTGCCGCTGCGACATGTTCGCGAGCCGCGCGAGTTCCTCGCGCGATAGCGGCTCCTCGATGTTGTTCTCCATCAACGCGATGACTTCGAACAGCGACTTGTTCGCCGACCCCAAGCGGGCGACGAGCGGCATACGTTGCTGAGCGCTCGTGTCGCGGACATGCTCGACGATGAATTGCTCGGCGATCTGCGTGACGCGCGGCGTGCCGATCCGCGGGGCGATCAGGTGCAACATCATGTCGAGCGGCGCGACCCCGCCCGTGCAGGTGATGCGATCGCGATCGATCACGAACAACTCTTTCAAGAAACGCGTGCCGGGAAACTCTTCCTTCAGCGCGGACATGTTCTCCCAATGGATCGCGCATGCGTAACCGTCGAGCAAGCCCGCGCGCGCGAGCGCATAAGTGCCGGTGCAAAGGCTGCCGAGCGCGACGCCGGAGCGCGCGAAACGGCGCAACTCCGATAGATGCGTGTTCGTCGTCGCGTGTTGGACATCCACGCCGCCGCACACGAAGACGACATCGGGCTGCTGCTGGAGCGATGCGACCGGCGCCGTTTCGACGGCAAGGCCGTTGCTGGCGGTGACCGGACCTCCGTCGGGGCTCACGACGGTCCAGCGATAGAGCTCCTGGCCGCTGAGATAGTTCGCCATCCTAAGCACTTCGACCGCGTTCGAGAAAGCGATCATCGTGAACTTGGGCAAAGCCATGAACGCGAAGTTGGCAAGCGACGCAGTGCGATCAGGCGACATGTGGGGTGTTCCTTCGAATCCGAATCGTGTGCTGCCGCTGGTCTTACCGAGCCAAAGGCGCGTTTCATTGTGGGATCGAGGGCAACAAGCATGCCATACGGCTTAACCCTAGGATGCGTGGGCATGCCTCGCAATGTTGCACTGCAACTGTGCTCGTGGCGCCCAATAGTGGCGCGTTTATGACCTCGTCAGAGATCTAAATGGTGCGAGGCATCAAATGCAAAGCGGGCACGATCGGCCTGCGACCAATGAGCGCGATCGATGAAGGGCTCCGCAGCGTCAACCGGCATTCCGGTCTCGCCGTCCGCCCGCCCAAACTTGTCCAAAACGGACGCCCGTGTCGGAAAAGGCAAAGAACGCGTCTGAATTCGTCAATCCGCGGAATGGGCGAACGACAAGAATAGAGCCGTCGCCAACGAACGGCGGCGGCGCCACTGCATCAGTGCGCCGCGCCATCAATACGGATCCGCCATGTCGAATACAGAGTCGATTTTCACGCAGACACTCGCCGAACGCGATGCGCCCGTGCGCGCGGCGCTCCTACGCGAGCTCGAGCGACAACAGTCGCAGGTCGAGCTGATCGCATCGGAGAACATCGTTTCCCGCGCTGTGCTGGAAGCGCAAGGCTCTGTGCTGACGAATAAATATGCCGAAGGCTATCCGGGCAAGCGCTATTACGGCGGGTGCGAATTCGTCGACGAAGTGGAGTCGCTTGCCATCGAGCGCGTCAAGCGGTTGTTCGGCGCGCAATTCGCCAACGTCCAACCGCATTCGGGTGCGCAGGCGAACGGCTCGGTCATGCTGGCGCTCGCCAAGCCCGGCGACACCATCCTCGGCATGTCGCTCGATGCGGGCGGCCACCTCACGCATGGCGCCAAACCTGCGCTTTCGGGCAAGTGGTTCAACGCCGTGCAGTATGGCGTGAGCCGCGACACCATGCTGATCGATTACGACCGCGTCGAGGCGCTGGCCGACGAACACCGCCCGAGCTTGATCATTGCGGGCTTTTCGGCGTACCCGCGCGCGCTCGATTTCGCGCGCTTTCGGGCCATTGCTGATCGCGTCGGCGCGAAACTGATGGTCGATATGGCGCACATCGCGGGCATCATCGCGGCGGGGCGCCACGCCAATCCGATCGAGCATGCCCACGTCGTCACCTCGACCACGCACAAGACGCTGCGCGGCCCGCGCGGCGGCTTCGTCCTGACCAACGACGAGGACATCGCCAAAAAGATCAACTCGGCCGTGTTCCCGGGGCTGCAAGGCGGCCCGCTCATGCACGTGATTGCGGGCAAGGCCGTCGCGTTCGGCGAGGCGCTCGAAGATGGCTTCAAGCGCTACATCGATCGCGTGCTTGCCAATGCGCAAGCGCTCGGTGCGGTGCTGCGCGAAGGCGGCGTCGATCTCGTGACGGGCGGCACCGACAACCACTTGCTGCTCGTCGATCTGCGGCCGAAGAGCCTGAAAGGCACCCAAGTGGAGACTGCCCTCGAGCGCGCCGGCATCACCTGCAACAAGAACGGCATTCCGTTCGACACCGAGAAGCCGACGGTGACCTCGGGCATTCGGCTGGGCACGCCCGCCGGCACCACGCGCGGTTTCGGCACGGAGCAGTTCGAGCAGATCGGCCGCTTGATTCTCGAGGTGTTCGACGCGTTGACGCACCATCCGGAAGGGCACGCGCCGACCGAAGAGCGCGTGCGGCGCGAGATTTTCGCGTTGTGCGAGCAATACCCGATTTATTGAGTGCGCCCGCGAGTTCGACGCTGCACGCTTGGCGGCCCACGCCGATTTTTATTGCACTAGCCCACGCCCGGAGCAATCGATGTCCACTTTGCATGAGAACAGCATCATCATCGACGGCCTGAACATTTCCAAGTTCGAACGATCGGTTTTTGAAGACATGCGCAAGGGTGGCATCACGGCCGCCAATTGCACGGTGTCGGTCTGGGAGAGCTTCGCCAAGACGGTCGACAACATCGCGCTCATGAAGCAGCAAATTCGGGAGAACGCCGAGATCTTGACGCTCGTGCGCACGACCGATGACATTGCGCGCGCCAAGCGCGAGAACAAGACCGGGGTCATCCTCGGGTTTCAGAACGCTCATGCGTTCGAGGACAACCTCGGCTACATCGAAGCCTTCGCCGATATGGGCGTGCGCGTCGTGCAGCTTTGCTACAACACGCAAAACCTGGTCGGCACGGGCTGCTACGAGCGCGACGGCGGCCTTTCCGATTTCGGCCGAGAAGTCATCACGGAGATGAATCGCGTCGGCATCATGGTCGATCTTTCGCATGTCGGCGGCAACACGTCGTCCGAGGCGATCGCGTTCTCGAAGAAGCCCGTTTGCTATTCGCACTGCTTGCCGTCGGGGCTCAAGGAGCATCCGCGCAACAAGAGCGATGCGCAATTGAAGGAAATCGCCGATGCGGGCGGTTTCGTCGGCGTCACGATGTTCGCGCCGTTCCTCAAGCGCGGCATCGATGCGACGGTCGAGGACTATATCGAAGCGATCGACTACGTCGTCAATTTGATCGGCGAAGACGCGGTCGGCATCGGCACCGATTTCACGCAAGGCTACAGCGTCGACTTCTTCGATTGGCTCACACACGACAAGGGCCGCTATCGCCGTTTGACGAACTTCGGCAAGGTGGTCAATCCGGAAGGCATCCGGACCATCGGCGAATTCCCGAATCTCACGGCCGCGATGGAACGCGCAGGGTGGAGCGAGACGCGGATCCGCAAGATCATGGGCGAGAACTGGGTGCGCGTATTCCGCGAAGTGTGGGGCGCGTAAGGCGCCGTTATCGCCATTAACGATTAACGTTTAGTCAGGGACCTTTCTCATGCAACCGCAACTTCCGATCGACGTCGATCCCGATACCGGCGTATGGACGACGGACGCGCTGGCCATGCTCTACGTGCCGCGTCATTTCTTCACGAACAACCATGTTGCCGTGGAAGAGGCGCTGGGACGCGAAGCCTATGCCGACATTCTCTACAAGGCAGGCTACAAGTCGGCCTATCACTGGTGCGATAAGGAAGCCAAGCAACATGGCCTGAGCGGCATGGCGGTGTTCGAGCACTACTTGAAACGCCTCTCGCAACGCGGCTGGGGGCTGTTCAAGATCGCCGAAGCGGATCCCGCGAGCGCGCATGCGCGGATCGAATTGCGCCATTCCTCGTTCGTACTCGCTCAGCCTGGGAAAGAAGGCAAGCTTTGCTACATGTTCGCCGGTTGGTTCGCCGGGGCGATGGATTGGGTCAACGATACCGATACGAGCGGCCGTAAAGGCCCTCGCTCGCAATCGAAGGAAACGCAATGCGCCGGCGAAGGGCACGCGCACTGCGTCTTCGAGGTTTCACCGCTTTCCCATTAACACGACGCTCGTCGTCGCGGCAACACGCGTCAAGACGTTACGGCAGTAAAGCTCGTCACAGAATTCGTTCGAGGTCGATCGACATGCGCTACCCCCATCTGTTCAAACCGATGACGCTGAACCAACTGACGCTGCGCAATCGCATCGTCAGCACGGCGCATGCGGAAGTCTATGCGGAGCCGGGCGGGCTGCCCGGCGACCGCTATATCCGCTACTACGAAGAGAAAGCGAAGGGCGGCGTGGGCTTGGCGGTCTGCGGCGGCTCGAGCCCCGTGTCGATCGACAGTCCGCAAGGCTGGTGGAAATCGGTCAACCTGGCGACAGATCGCGTGATCGATCCGTTGAATCGCCTCGCCGAGACGATGCACCGCCACGGCGCGAAGATCATGATTCAAGCGACGCATATGGGGCGTCGCTCCGCGTTCCACGGCGAGCATTGGCCGCACCTGATGACGCCCTCCGGCGTGCGCGAGCCCGTGCACCGCGGCAATGCGAAGACGATCGAAGTCGAAGAGATTCGCCGCATCATTCAGGATTTCGCCGCCGCGGCCAAGCGCGTCAAGCAGGCGGGCATGGACGGGATCGAAATCTCCGCCGCGCACCAGCACTTGATCGATCAGTTCTGGAGCCCGCGCACGAACTTCCGCACCGACGAGTGGGGCGGCAGCCTCGCCAATCGTCTGCGTTTCGGCGTTGAAGTGCTAACGGCCGTGCGCGAAGCCGTCGGGCCCGACTTCGTCGTCGGTCTGCGCATGTGCGGCGACGAGTTTCACGAGGACGGTCTCGATCACGAGCAACTGAAGGAAATCGCGCATGCGATGGCCGAGACGCGCCTCATCGATTACCTCGGCGTGATCGGCTCGGGCGCCGACACGCACAACACCCTGGCGAACTGCATGCCGCCGATGGCGTTGCCTCCCGAGCCATTCGTGCATTTGGCGGCCGGCATCAAATCGGTGGTCGACATCCCCGTCATGCACGCACAAAGCATCCGCGACGCGGGACAAGCGGAACGTTTGCTGGCCTCCGGAATGATCGATCTCGTGGGCATGACGCGCGCGCAAATCGCGGATCCCCACATGGTCATCAAGATCCGCGACGGGCGCGAGGACGAAATCAAGCAGTGCGTCGGCGCGAATTATTGCATCGACCGGCAATACAACGGCCTCGACGTGCTTTGCGTGCAGAACGCCGCGACCTCGCGTGAAGCGACGATGCCGCATGTGATCGAGAAATCGCGCGGGCCGAAGCGCAAGGTCGTCGTCGTCGGCGCGGGCCCGGCGGGGTTGGAAGCCGCGCGCGTCGCGCGCTCGCGCGGGCACGATGTCGTCTTGTTCGAGAAGAACACCGAGGTCGGCGGACAGATTCTGCTCGCCGCGAAGGCGCCGCAGCGCGAGCAGATGGCCGGCATCGTGCGCTGGTTCGATATGGAGACCAAGCGTCTCGGGGTCGACCGCCGTTTGGGCGTCGAGGCCGACGACAAAGCGATCCTGGCCGAGAAGCCCGACATCATCGTGCTCGCCACCGGCGGCCGCGCATTCTCTGATCAGGGCGCGCACTGGGGCGTTGCGCAAGGGCTGGCGGTCAGCTCGTGGGACATCCTCTCGGGGCGCGTCGAGCCCAAGCAGAATGTGCTGGTCTACGACGGCGTCAGTACGCACGCGGGCGCGGGCGTGGCCGATTTCATGTCGAGCCGCGGCTCGAAGGTCGAGATCGTCACCCCCGATGTGAAAGTCGCCGACGATTGCGGCGGCACGACCTTCCCGATCTTTTATCGGCGTCTCTATGCGCAAGGCGTGATCCATACGCCGAACTTCTGGCTCGACCGCGTGTATGAGGAAGACGGCAAGAAGATCGCCGTGCTGCGCAACGAATATACGGAAGAGCAGGAAGAGCGCGCCGTCGATCAAGTCGTGATCGAAAACGGTAGCACGCCTAACGATGCGCTCTATTGGAAGCTCAAGCCGGAGTCGCTCAATCGCGGGCAAATCGACGTGCACAAGCTCTTTGCCGCCGAGGCGCAACCCTGCTTGTCCGAGGAACTGGGCAATGGCCGGTTCCTGTTGTTCCGCGTGGGCGACTGCATCTCGATGCACAACATTCACGGCGCGATCTATGACTCGCTGCGGCTTTGCAAGGACTTTTGATCATGAGCCCGGCCTTTGTCATCACGGTGCTGCTCTGGCTGGCGGTCGGCGGCCTTGTCTTTGCCGTTGCCAAGCGTTCGGCGTACTGGCGTCTCGGGCGAGCCACGACACCTGGCGCGTTCGGCGTATGGAATCTGTTCGCGATTCCGAAACGCTATTTCGTCGATCTGCACCATGTCGTCGCTCGCGACCCGTATATCGCGAAGACACACGTCGCGACGGCCGGAGGGGCGATCGCCGCGCTGGCGCTCGTGTTCGTCAACTACGGCCTTGGCATTTATTCGCCATGGCTCGATAAGCTGATTTTTCTCTCGGCGCTCGCAATGCTGATTGGGGCGGTCTTCGTGTGGCGCCGTCGTCGAGCGAAGGACGTGCCGGCCCGATTGTCGCGCGGCCCCTGGAACGCGTTGCCCTGGCTGCTCGGCTCGTTTGCGCTCGGTCTCGTGCTCTTTACGCTCGTGCCGGCCGCCGCCATGTCGCGAGGGTTCGCCGTGATCTGTGCGGTGCTGATCGGCATCGGCGCATTTGCGATGACGATGGGTGCGGCCAAGGGCGGCCCGATGAAGCACGCGATCGCGGGCTTGCTGCACCTCGCTTTCCATCCGCGTCAGGAACGCTTTGCCCAAACGCGGGATTCGTACACCGGAAACGGCGAGGCGACGCCCCCGACCGCATTGAAACTGCCCGATATCGAGCATCGCGACTATGGGGTCGCCAAGCCGGTCGAGTTTCGCTGGAATCAGTTGCTCGGTTTCGACGCCTGCGTGCAGTGCGGCAAGTGCGAGGCAGCGTGCCCGGCATTCGCCGCGGGGCAGCCGCTCAACCCGAAAAAGCTGATTCAAGACCTCGTCACGGGGATGGTCGGCGGCACCGATGCGGCGTATGCCGGCAGCCCGACGCCGGGCATCGCGATCGGGCGTCACGGCGGCCAGCCTAACGGCCCCATCGTCTCGGGCTTGATCGAATCGGACACGATTTGGTCGTGCACCACCTGTCGTGCGTGCGTTCAAGAATGCCCGATGCTGATCGAGCATGTGGACGCCATCGTCGATATGCGGCGCCATCGCACGTTGACCGAAGGCGACGTGCCTGGAAAGGCGCCGGAGGTGCTCGCCAATCTGCGCGAAACGGGGAGTGCGGGAGGCTATGACATCGCGGCGCGATATGACTGGGCGGTCGATCTGAACGCGCGCGTCGCACAACCGGGCGTGCCCGTCGACGTATTGCTGATCGCCGGCGAAGGCGCGTTCGACATGCGGTACCAACGCACGCTGCGCGCACTCGTCAAAGTGCTGAACAAAGCGGGTGTGGATTTCGCGGTGCTGGGCGGGACCGAGGCCGACACGGGCGACGTCGCGCGCCGGTTGGGTGACGAAGCCACGTTTCAACGCATGGCAAAACGCATGATGTCGACGCTAGGCACGCTGAGTTTCAAGCGAATCGTGACGGCCGACCCGCACGTCATGCACAGTCTGCGCAACGAATACCGCGCGTTGGGCGGGCGCTACGAGGTTCAGCATCATACGAGCCTGTTCGCCGAACTCGTGCAAGCGGGCCGCCTTTCACCGAAGGCCTCCGCCGCGTTGACCGACAAGCGCATCACCTATCACGATCCGTGCTATCTGGGCCGCTACAACGGCGAAACGGAAGCGCCGCGACGCCTGCTCAAATCGATCGGTATCAAGGTGATCGAGATGGAGCGCCACGGCATGCGGGGACGCTGCTGCGGCGGGGGCGGGGGCGCGCCGCTCACCGATATTCCGGGCAAAGCGCGGATTCCCGACATCCGCATGGCGGACGCGCGCGCGATCGGCGCGGAGGTGGTCGCCGTGGGGTGCCCGAACTGTACGGCGATGCTCGAAGGCGTGGTGGGTCCCGGGCCAGAGGTGCTCGACGTCGCCGAGCTCGTTGCCGCCGCGCTGGAGTGAGGCCATGAATAACGTCAAACGAATCGATCCGCGCCGGCCTTTCGTCATCGCGCCGTCTGGACTCAAGCGCATTACGCTAGGTGTCGAACACATCGCGGGCGCCATCGACGAAGCGACGCAAGCCGCGTTGCCTGGGTTGCATGCGCAGAAGGCGAAGCCGCGCCGCGTGTATGAAGCTGGCGGGCGCGCGCTGCTCGTCGCCGCGCATAGCGATCGCGGCGCGCTCGACGAGCACGCGCGTCAGGTAATTGCCGCGGCGGCCATCGTGGCCGATGCGGCAACGGAAGTGATCTTGGTGGTGTTCGGCGAGTTGACCGACGATGCCGCTGCGCTCGGGGCGGACAAGGTCGTCGAATTTCCCGCTTTGGCGCGGCCCGCATTCGCGCCGGATCAAGCGCCGGCCGCGTTGGGTGAGTGCGTATCCGCATTCAAGCCCGCTCACATTCTATTGCCCGACAACGCAACGGGAGACGGCGACCTGGGCCGGCGTTACGCCGCGCGGGCCAAGGCCAGCATTGCGACGCATGTCGTCGAGGTCGACGCCGAACATGTCGGCTGCTATGCCGGGGCCGGCGTCTCGTTTGCAACCCGCGCCTGGCCCGACGTCATCCTGCTCGATCCCGAGGCCGTGGCGGCGAAGCTGCCGTTCGTCGGCGCCGGCGAACGTGTGGCCGTACCGAGCGCGGCCGGCGCACCCGCGAATACGACGCGGTATGTCGACCGAGGCACGACGCAGCTCGACGCCGCGCAAGTGGCGCTCGAGGAGGCCGATTTCATCATCTCCGCCGGCAACGGCGTGACCGATATCGCCGCCTTCGAAGCGCTCGCCACAACGCTGGGTGCGGCGATCGGCGCGAGCCGGGTGGCGGTCGACAACGGCCATTTCACGCGCGACAAGCAGGTCGGCGCGACAGGCAAGACCGTCAACGCCAGCGTCTATATCGCCTTCGGGATATCGGGCGCCGTTCAGCATCTGCAAGGGATCAAGGACTGCCGGCACGTCATCGCCGTCAATCTCGACGGCAGCGCGCCGATCGTCAAGCGCGCCAATCTCACGGTGATCGCCGATGCGCAAGCGACGATCACCGCGCTGACGAGCCAGGCGGAGCAGGCCAAGCAAGCGGGTCATCTACCGTCCGCGCAGGCGAGCGCCAACGTTCGTGAAGGGGTGGCGGCATGAACAGGATAGAGAAGCTGGATCGGATCGCGGTACTGGTCTCGGTGGGGCGTCACCGCGTGAGCGGGGTCTCATGCTACAGCCGCAACGACGCCGCCGCGCTCGACATCGCGCGCACGCTAGCGCAAAAGCACGGCGCGCGGCTAGAGGTGCTGCATGCGGGGGACGCATCGAATTTGGCGTTGACCGATTACCTGGCATTGGGCGCGCCGCGCATCGACGTGCTGGCTTGCCGTGACGACGACGACGCGGCGGCGCTCCTGGCTCAGCGCTTGCGGGGCGTTCCTCTCGTCCTGACCGGCACCCGCGCGGAAGGCGCCTACGATACGGGCATGCTTCCTTATCGGTTGGCCGAAGCCCTGGGCTACGCCCTGGTCGAATCGGCGCTCGACGTCGCCGTTCAACGCGATGGCGCGGCGATCACACAGTTCCTCCCGAAAGGCTTTCGCCGCAGCATCGAAGCGGCCCTACCCGCCGTCGTCGCGGTCCACCCGCAAGCGGCCGTGACGCCACGCTATGCGTATGCGCGCGCGGTGGCGGGCGCAATCGAGTCGCATCCGGAGTCCGCTTTGCCCGACAGCGACGCGCACGCATGGCGCATCGCCCCGGCGCAGCGCAAACCGATCAAGCTCGCCGCAGCCGAAAAGCGTTCCGGGCATGCGCGCATGCTGACTGCCACGACCACCGAAAGCCGTGGCGGAAACGTCGTAATTGAAGGGCCTTCGGTCGAAAAAGCACAAGTGATCCTCAGTTATTTGCGAGAGCATCGACTCGTCGATTATTGAAATCGGAAGGCCGCCCGGCCTTGAATACACGAACTTAGCGACAAGCACTTGTACAGCAAGTCAAAAGCATCCGGAGCAGACATGACCGTATCCGCAGACATTCGCGCGCTCATCGAACGGCGCACAAAGGGCTACAGCCTGGAAGCGCCGTTTTACCGCAGCGAAGAAATTTTCGCGCTCGATATGGAAGCGATTTTCCGCAAGCACTGGATTCATGTAGCGGTCGAACCCGATATGCCGGAGCCCGGCGATTATGTGACCGTCGAGCTGGCCGGCGAATCGGTGTTGATCGTGCGTGACGACGACATGTCGATCCGCGCGTTCCACAACGTTTGCCGTCACCGCGGCGCGCGCTTGTGCAACGAAGAACGCGGCACGGTCGGCAACATCGTGTGTCCCTATCACAGCTGGACCTATAACCTGAGCGGCGCGCTGATGTTCGCCGAGCATATGGGCGAGAAGTTCGACCGCTGCAAGCACAGCCTGAAGTCGGTCCACGTGGAAAGTTTGGGCGGCCTGATCTTCATTTGCCTCGCACCGGAACCGCCCGTCGATTTCGCCGTCATGCGCGCGGCGATGGAGCCGTACCTGCTCCCTCACGATCTCGTCAACTGCAAGATCGCGGCGCAAGTCGACATCATCGAGGAAGGCAATTGGAAGCTGACGATGGAAAACAATCGCGAGTGCTATCACTGCGTCGCGAACCATCCCGAGCTGACGGTCTCGCTCTATGAATACGGCTTCGGCTATCAACCGTCTCCGGCCAACGCCGAAGGGATGGCCGCATTCGAGCGCACCTGTGTCGAGCGCGCGGCGCAGTGGGAAGCGATGAGCCTGCCTTCGGTCGAAATCGAGCGCCTGAGCGATGTCACCGGTTTTCGCACACAGCGCTTGCCGCTCGACCGCAACGGCGAGTCGCAAACGCTCGATGCGAAGGTCGCCTCCAAAAAGCTGCTCGGCGAATTCGAGCGCGCCGATCTGGGCGGCCTGTCGTTCTGGACGCAACCGAATTCGTGGCATCACTTCATGAGCGATCACATCGTCACCTTTTCGGTGATTCCGCTCTCGGCGGGCAAGACGCTCGTGCGCACGAAGTGGATGGTGCACAAGGATGCGGTTGAAGGCGTCGATTACGACGTTCCGAATCTGACGGCGGTGTGGAATGCAACGAACGCGCAAGATCGTGCGCTCGTCGAGTTCTCGCAACGCGGCACGGGCAGCAGCGCCTACGAGCCGGGTCCGTACTCGCCGTTCACGGAAGGGCTCGTCGAAAAATTCTGCGATTGGTATATCGGCCGCCTCGGCGCTCACGTCGGCGCTTAACGATCGGTCAGTCAGCAAGGGACGAGGCATAGCATGATGCGAGATGCGCAAACCTTAGAGCCGCACGACGGACGCCTCACGCGCCCCGCATTCTGGAGCGCGCTCGGCGCGCCTTGGAGCAGCGACGACGAGGAAACGCTCATTTGCTGCCAAGTGCGGCAGGAAACACACGACGTGAAGAGCTTCTTCTTCATGTCGCGCGAGGGAAGGACGTTCTCGTTCGAGCCTGGGCAGTTCATCACGCTGGAACTGGAAATCGACGGCGAGACGATCAATCGCTGCTATACGATCTCGTCGGCGCCGACACGCCCGCACACGATTTCCATCACGGTCAAGCGCGTGCCGGGCGGCAAGGTATCGAATTGGCTGCACGAGAACCTGTGCGCCGGCGATGCCGTCCGTGTGTTGGGGCCGGCCGGCGAATTCACCTGCGCGCGCCATTCTGCGGGCAAGTACTTGTTCTTGTCCGCCGGCTCGGGCATTACGCCGCTGATGTCGATGAGCCGCTCTCATCACGAGCTCGGCGAAGACCGCGATATCGTCTTTGTCCATAGCGCGCGTACGCCCGACGACATTATTTTTGCGCGGGAGCTCGATCTCATTGCGTCGAATCAGCAGCATTTCAGGACATCCTTCGTCTGCGAGCGCATTGGCCAGCGGACGAATTGGCCAGGCGTCACCGGCTTCTTGACGCTGCCTTTGCTTCGTTTGATTGCGCCGGATTTCATGGAGCGCGAGATTTTCACGTGTGGTCCGGCGCCTTATATGAAGGCGGTGCGCGATCTGCTCGATGAAGCGGGCTTCGATCGCGCGCGTTATCATGAAGAAAGCTTCTCGTTCGATTCGCTTTCGCCCGCCGAGCAGGCCGCGGCGAGCGAAGGCGCGAGCGCGCCGGTGGCCGATGAGGTGGCATCGGGAGAAACCCGATACGCCGTGACGTTCGCCAAGACGCACCGCGACATCGAATGCGGCGCGCACGAACACGTCCTTGACGCCGCCAAGCGCGCCGGGCTGCGTCTGCCGTCGTCCTGCACGCAGGGCATGTGCGGGACGTGCAAGGTCAAACTCGTCTCGGGACAGGTCGATATGCGCCACAACGGCGGCATCCGTCAGCGCGAGATCGATCAAGGGATGGTATTGCTTTGCTGCAGCAAACCGCTCAGCGATTTAGTCGTCGACAAATAGCGACATCCGACGGTCGCTTGCGTGCAAGCGCATGTCGGAAAACGCACTCACCGACGATTTTTGGCTATTCAATCTAAAGCCTGTATCACCCGCGCCGCGGATGGACGACCAGGAGAGACCACTATGAATCTGCTTAAACAGTTGCTGCTGAGCGCCGCGTTGGGTGCGGCGCTCGCGAGTGCCGCGTCGGCGTTTGCCGATGGCAAGCCGACGATCAAGATCGGTTACGTCGAAGGATGGGACGATAGCGTGGCGACGTCCAACGTCGCGGCGCAAGTCATCGAAACGAAGCTCGGCTACCCGGTCAAGCTCGTGCCGGTGGCGGCCGGCGTGATGTGGGGCGGGGTGGCGCGCGGCGATCTCGACGCCACACTGTCGGCTTGGTTGCCGGCCACGCACGGCGCGTATTGGGAGCAATACAAATCGAAGGTCCAGGACCTCGGCGCCAATTTCACCGATGCGAAGATCGGGTTGGTCGTGCCCATCGATGTCAAGGCGACGACGATCGCCGATCTCGAGGCGCAAAAGACCGATTTCAGCGGACGGATCGTCGGTATCGATGCCGGCGCTGGCGTGATGAAGAAAGCGGACGATGCGATCAAGGCGTACAACCTCAGCTATCAATTGATGCCGAGTTCCGGCAGCGCGATGACGGCCGAGCTGGCGCGCGATATCCATGCGAACAAGCCGATCGTCGTGACGGGCTGGGCGCCGCACTGGATGTTCGCCAAATGGAAGCTCAAGTTCCTGGAAGATCCGAAGAAGGTATTCGGCGGCGCGGAGCATGTCGACAACGTGATCAACCCGGAGCTCGACAAGAAGGCGCCGCAGGTGGTCGAGTTCTTGAAGAAGTTCCAGTGGAAGCAGGGTGAGATCGATGGCGTGATGCTTGCGGCGCAGAACGGCACGAAGCCGCAGGAAGCGGCCAAGGCATGGGTGTCGGCTCACCCTGATCGCGTGGCCAGCTGGGTGGCGGACGTTAAGTAAATCCTAGTATCGAGTGTCCCTGCACGGGGTACGCTGCCTTAAGGTCGGCGTACCCCGTTTTTTTATCGATGAATCACGTTACTGCAAAACGACCGTCCGCTCGCCGTTGATGAACACGCGGCGTTCGATGAACGCCTTCACCGCTCGTGCGAGCGTAATGCATTCGACATCGCGCCCGACTGCGAGCAGTCGCTCCGGGCTATGCGAATGGTCGACGCGTTCGACCACTTGCTCGATGATCGGCCCTTCGTCCAGGTCGTCCGTCACGAAGTGCGCCGTTGCACCGATCAGCTTCACGCCGCGCGCGTGCGCTTGGTGATAGGGCTTGGCGCCCTTGAAGCCGGGCAGGAAGGAGTGATGGATATTGATCGCGCGGCCCGCCAATGTGCGGCTCGTCGCTTCCGACAGAATCTGCATGTATCGCGCAAGCACCATCAGTTCGGCGCCCGTCGTCTCGAACAGATCGAGTAGCCGCGCTTCCTGCCGCGCTTTGGTGTCGGCGGTCAACGGCAAATAGTGAAAGGGCAGCCCGTGCTGAACGGCCATTGGCTCGAGCGTCGTATGATTCGACGCAATGCCGACGATGTCCATCTTCAATTCGCCCATGCGCCAGCGGAACAGCAAATCGGCCAGACAGTGCTCGAGTTTCGACACCATCAACAACACTTTGGGTCGCACATTCGCATCGTGAATCGCCCACGTCATATCGAACGATGCGGCGGTCGGCGTGAATTCGGCTTTGAGCGCATTCAGATTCAGCGGCGCATCGTGTCCGCGCGCGCCATGAAAGACGCAGCGCATGAAGAAGCGCTCGCTGAGATCGTCGTCGAAAACGGATAATTCGTCGATATAGCCGCCGTGTTTGTCGAGCAGCGCGACAACGGCCGCGACTTGACCTGCTGCGCTCGGGCAAGCGAGCGTCAAGATGAATTGATGAGAACGGTCAGGTGTGGACATAGGAATAGCCCTGGTCTCCATGAGAAAGCGCGCGCGATACGCGTATGCGTCCCTTCGCGCCGCATATATCAGTAGAGCAGGGCCCGGCTCGCGCCGATAGAACCGAATCGCCGTGGCAATGGTATCCGGGCGTCAGTGCGTGTTCAGCGGCAGTTGGAAGCGGGACACCGCCTCGCCCAGGCGCCGGCTTTGATCTTCGAGCGAAACCGCGGTCGCCGACGCCTCCTCGGCCAACGCCGCATTGCGTTGCATCGCTTGCTCCATGTGGGATACCGACGCATTGACTTGCTCGATGCCGATCGACTGTTGCTCCGAGGCAAGACTGATTTCGGCGATGATGGTGCGCACGCGATCCACGGCATCGGCCAGTTCGGTCATCGTCGCACCGGCCTCGCCGACGAGCGCACTGCCGCTATCCACGCGCAGCGTCGAATCGCCGATCAGGGTTTTGATTTCCTTCGCGGCCGCCGCGGAGCGCTGCGCCAAGTTGCGCACTTCCGAGGCGACGACGGCGAAGCCACGTCCGTTTTCTCCCGCGCGAGCCGCTTCGACTGCCGCGTTGAGCGCGAGAATGTTCGTTTGAAACGCGATGCCTTCGATCACGCCGACGATACCGGCGATCTGCGTTGAACTGGTCGAAATCGCATCCATCGTGGAGACGACACGCGCCATGGCGTCGCCGCCCTTGACGGCGATTTCGGCGGCGTTGCCCGCGTAGGTGCGCGCGCTGCGCGCATTGTCGGCCGTTTGACGCACGGTGGCGGTCAATTGCTCGATGCTGGCTGCCGCTTGTTCCAGCGATGCCGCTTGCTCTTCAGTGCGGTCGGACAACTCCATGTTGCCGTGCGCGATCGTGCGCACGTCGCCCGCAATTGCTTCGGCGCCCGCTCGCACTTGCCCCACGGTTTGTGCCAATCCCGTTTGCATTTGGCCGAGGCGCGCGAGCAAATGCCCCATTTCGTTGGCGCGCTCGACAATGACGCCGCGCGTCAAATCGCCTTGGGCAATCCGATCGAAGTGTTCGACGGCCGAATTGACCGGCGTGACGATGGCGCGCGCGAGCCTACGCTGCATGAGAAAACCGAGTATCAGGGCGATCGCGGCGGCTGCGCCAAGCACCCACAACGCACGATGAAAACGCGCATCGGCTTGCTCGAAGCGCGATTTCTGTCGAGTCAATTGCACGTCTTCCAATGCGGTCATGGCGTCTTGGTAGTCCGCGAACGACGCGGGCGACGCTTCGCGCTGCGTCGAAAGGAAATCGACCATGTTGTCGCTGTCCAATTGCGACAGCGCCTTTTGCAACGTCTGAACCAATAGGGTTTGGCGGCGCGCGAGCAGCGTTTCGAGCGTCTTTTGCTCTGCCGCATCGGGCGCATGCCCGTGCTGGTAGGCGGCCAGTTCCTCATTGCTTTGCGCGAGCAATTGGTGAAGGCGGGCAATCTGCTTTTGCGCAGGCTGGCCCGCGCTGATCAATTGCTCGACTTCGCTCAGGCCACCGCGCAGCACGAGCAGCCGCTCGGAACTCGTCTTCAGGTGCAGGAGCGACGCCGTGTCGTCGCGATACATAGCGGCAAGATCCGCTCGACCGGCATACAGCAGCACGAGCGCGCCCGCGATGACGATCATCAGCAACGCCGTGTAACCGGCTATGGTGGCGGCAAGGCCGCCTCGAATCGAGAGCGATTTGAACATGGCGATACTCGCGTGCGGGCGTTCAGGAAAGCGCAAGGAACAGCGCCTACCGCAGGAATATCGGCAACGCGGCGGCTCGCCTATTGTCAATAGGCGACAGCGGCATGATCAATTACGACAACGACGCGAGGCGCATGCGGGCGAAAAAGTGGGGCTGGGACGGTGGCGAGGGGGCGAACGCCCGATCGCCTATGGCGGGAATCCGCCGTAAATCGGCAATTACTGTCAACTACTGAAAACAGTAGCGAATGCGGTCAGATCAATTCGAATTAGTCCTCGAGCGTGGCGAGAAATGCCTCGACCGAGATCATTGCACCCGCGTTCGCCGGCGCCGGACGTTCGGCTGGACGAAACACGGCATCGCCTCGGCGAATCGCCCGGCGAGAAACCACGCACGTTCCCGACGAATTCGCCGAGCGGCGCCGCCACCGCTGTTCACCGTAGTGACAGCGGCCCGGCTCGACCCAGCGAATGATCAGTGTGGTATCGGATTGTTCGAGTATTTCGATTTGGACGCGGCTAGCGTCTATGGCCCAAGACTTTTTTGTCCTCATAGCGGCTCCTGGCATCGAGCTCCCTAAATGTATTCGGGTCCGAGCTCAACCGCTATCATTAGATCCGTAGAAACACCATTCTTAAAATGGAAACAATCAACTGCTGTTGTGCTAATTTGCACACTTTTATGCACACGATATTGCACGACGTTGTTTTACGACAACTAATGCGCCGGCCGTCGGTATTGGGTGCGATGGCCGGCGGCATTCGCTCGCTCAAAAGCGGGAAGGGCGATAGGGCCGAGGATCGGTAAATGGCGTCTCGCCCGCCATCATTTCGGCAAGGAGCCTGCCGGTGACGGGACCCAACGTCAGCCCGTGGTGCGCGTGGCCGAAGGCGAACCATAGCCCGCGATGGCGATCGGCTTTACCGATCACGGGCCGCATATCCGGCATGCAAGGCCGCAGGCCGAGCCAAGGCTGCGCGTCGAGGCGTCGGCCGAGACCGAACGCCGGACGCGCGTACGATTCGGCACGCGAGAGCTGCACGCTCGTCGGCGGAGCTTCGCGCGCGGCGATCTCGACGCCGGTGGTCAGGCGCAGCCCTTGTTGCATCGGTGCGATCACGTAGCCCTGTTCACGATCGAGAATCGGTCGGCCGAGCGGCGTGTCGCTGGTCGCTTCGTAGTGCATGTGGTAACCGCGTTTGGCGCGCAGCGGGATGCGATAGCCCAGTGGAGCAAAAACGGTATCGGACCACGGGCCGAGGGCCACGACGACCTCGCGTGCGGTGATCGGGCCCTCGGTGGTTTGCACGATCCAGCCGTCGCTTTCCACGCGGGCGGTGGCGGCGTCGCCGATCATCACGCGGCCGCCGGCGCTTTCGAACAAGCCGGCATAGGCCTTCGTGAGGGCGCCGGGATTGGTCACGCGCTTCGGATCGTTCCAATGCAGGCCGCCGCAGAATGCGCCGGAGAGCGCGGGCTCGCGACCGTGCAGCGCCGCGGCGTCCAGCGTATCGAGCTGCAAGCCTTGCGCGTCGGCGATCTGCTGGGCTCGCTCGGCGGCGAGGGCGAACTCGCTGGGCGTTCGGAATGCTTCGATCCATCCGCCGTCGTGGACGAGGGCGCGTGCATCGGCGCCCGCTCGCGCAATCAGCGCCTCGTGCTCGTCGACGCATGCGCGGATCAGCGGCAGCATGTCCCGAGCGGCCGCGGCCAAGCGCTGCGGCGCCGATTCGTACCAGTAGCGCGCAAGCCACGGCAAGAAAGACGGCAATCCCTTGTAGTCCCAATAGAGATCGGTCGACCGATTGCGCGCATACCGCGCGAGGGTGCTCAAACTGCGCGGGAACGCGTAGGGCACCACGGCCGAGCGTTCGATCAGCCCGGCGTTGCCGAAACTCGTTCCTTCTCCCGGGGGGCGGCGATCGACGAGCGCGACTCGCCGAGCACGGTCTTGTAGATGAATGGCGCAAGACACGCCGATGATGCCTGCGCCGAGAACGACGACGTCGAAATCCATAGGTTGGCTTCCGTATTGATCGATGGGATTCAGAAGCGGCGTGCGCCGCGGTGACTATCCGAAGCATGCGCCGCCTGAACCGGTTCGGCGTCGGGCGCGGCGATGACGAGATCGGTGTCGGCCACCGCGACGCAGGGCAAGATCCATCCTTCGCCCTGTTCCTCGCGGCTCACGCCGGGCCAGTGGATCCGGTAGCTGACGCTTCCCGAAACGAGCTTGCACAAACACGTGCGGCAAGTCCCATTGCGGCACGAGCGCGGTAGCCGCACCCCCGCGGACGCGGCCGCCTCGAGCAGCGTGAGCGTGGCGGGCGCCTCGAAGCGGTAGCCCTGTGGCTCGATGCAAACGATGGAGACGCGAATAGCGGGCGGTGCGGTCATAGGCCGGGCGAATGGGAGAGGGCAAAGGGTACGGATGGCCTTATCCGAGGCGCACCCGCCCCGGCATTCAATCAGAAACGAAAGGGAAACGAAAGTGGTGGGGCTTCGAATGCAAATGCCATGCCTTTTTGTTAGATCAATGGCCAATTTCGCCGACTTTGCAAGGAAAACTTGCTCGTCTGCGTAAAAGTCCTAAAGTTGTATTCAATCGGCGTGGGAGTCGCTATGTCCCGGCCGGCAGCCCGCGCTTCCAGTAAGAAGGAAGCACCTCCCACCGGCGCGGTTATCGGCGTGTTTTCGTCACGGCAAAGGCGAATCCCATGCAGATCAGTTTTCCCAAAGAAGCGCCCGAATATTCGGGCCGCGAGTTGATCGTGGCGTTTCCCGCGGTGGTAAACGGGGAGCGCATCTGGTGCAGCATTACGGCCGAAGCGCTCGAAGACCATTTCGGCGCGGCGTCGCCGCGGCTCGAAGACATGGTCGGCGCCTTCGACGCGCATCGTCCTCGCATCGAGGCGGCTACGCGCAGATTGCTCTCGGAGACGGGCGGGCAATGCGCGAGGCTGCGCAGCGGCTACATCCGCTTCTACGAAGCCAACGCTCCCGCCTGAACGCCGGTTCGTCCTTTTCTGTTCAACGTATCAACGTCCATGCCGCAGCGTTGCGGCGGTCGCGTTGCGCGCGCCGCCTGCAGGCGGCGCTGCGCGATCATTCCGCGCCTAGATAAAAGAAGCGGAACAGGAAGATGGCCGCGATGATCCAGACCACCGCCTTGACCTGCCGAGCGCGGCCTGTCAGCAGCTTGAGACCGGCATAAGTGATGAAACCGAACGCTACCCCATTGGCGATGGAATAGGTGAACGGCATCATCAGAGCGGTGAGGGTCGCGGGCACGACCTCGGTTGCATCGTCCCAAGGCAAATCGGCCAATTCGCGCAGCATGAGGCACGAAACATAGAGAAGCGCGGGCGCGGTGGCGTAGCCGGGCACGACGCCGGCCAGGGGCGCGAAAAACAGGCACGCCAAACAGCACGGCGACGGTGATCGCCGTGACGCCCGTGCGCCCGCCCGCCTGCACGCCCGACGCGCTTTCGATGTAGGCCGTCGTGGACGAAGTGCCGAGCAGGGAGCCGGCGACGATCGCCGTGCTGTCGGCCAGCAGCGCTTTGTTCAAGCGGTCCATCTTCCCTTCCACGAGCAGCCCGGTGCGATTGGCCACGCCCATGAGCGTGCCGGTTGCATCGAACAGTTCGACGAGGAAAAACACGAGCACCACGTTGATGATGCCGGTGGACAGTGCGGCATGCACGTCTAGGTGGAAAAGCGTCGGGCTGATCGATGGCGGCGTCGACATGACGCCGTGAAACTCATTGCCGCCGAAGAAGAACGAGAGCACCGTCACGCCGAGAATCCCGATCAAGATCGCGCCGCGCACGCGCAGAAAATCGAGCGTCACAATGGCGAAGAAGCCGATCGTCGCGAGAATCGCGGCGGGCTTGTGCAGATCGCCGAGCGTGACGAGGGTGGCGGGGTTGCCGACGACGATGCCGGCCGTCTTCAGCGAAATGATCGCGAGAAAGAGCCCGATGCCGCCGGTAATGGCGACGCGGATCGAGCGCGGTATGCCATTGACGATCGCCTCGCGCACGCGAAACAGCGTCACGACTAAAAATAGACATCCGGAGATGAACACGGCGCCGAGCGCGGCTTGCCATGTGAAGCCCATGCCCTTGACGACCGTATAGGCGAAGTAGGCGTTCAGCCCCATCCCCGGTGCGCAGGCGATCGGGTAGTTCGCGTAGAGGCCCATGATCAGCGTCGCGATGGCGGCGACGAGGCACGTGGCGACGAAGACGGCGTCCTTGGGCATTCCCGCATCGCCGAGAATGGCCGGGTTGACGAAGATGATGTAGGCCATCGTCAGAAATGTCGTGACGCCCGCCAATATTTCGGTGCGCAGGTCGGTGCCCGCCTCTGCGAAGCCGAAGTAGCGTCTTGCCGATTCCAGCAACGGAAAGGCCTTGGCTTGTTCCATGAGCGCGTGTCTCCTGTCGTGTGTTGCGCGTAGCGGAAAAAAACAGGCGCCCAGTGTAATGGCGATTATTGGCGCAGGCCAGCCGCGGCATGCACGTCGCATGCCGCATGGCGTGAGAGGGGGCCTGGCGCAGGCTCAGCGGCGATTGAGCAGGGTGGAGAGCAGATCGATCGGAAGCGGGAAGACGATGGTGGAATTTTTGTCGGCGGCGATCGTCGTCAGGGTCTGCAGGTAGCGCAGTTGCATCGCTTGCGGCTCGCGCGCAAGCGTTTGCGCGGCCTCCAGCAGCTTTTGCGACGCTTGCAGTTCGCCGTCGGCATGGATCACTTTGGCTCGGCGTTCCCGCTCGGCTTCGGCCTGGCGCGCGATGGCGCGGATCATCGACTCGTTGATGTCGACGTGCTTGATCTCCACGTTCGATACCTTGATGCCCCAGGCGTCCGTTTGCGCGTCGAGGGTTTGCTGAATGTCGGCGTTCAACTGCTCGCGCTCGGCCAGCAGCGCGTCGAGCTCATGCTTGCCGAGCACCGCGCGCAGCGTCGTTTGCGATAGTTGACTCGTCGCTTCGAAAAATTTAGCGACTTGAATCACGGCTTTTTCCGGGTCGACGACGCGAAAGTACACGACCGCATTGACCTTCACGGACACGTTGTCGCGCGTAATGACGTCTTGGGGCGGGACGTCGAAGACGATGGTGCGCAAGTCCATGCGCACGACCTGCTGGACGACCGGAATGATCAGAACGAGCCCCGGGCCTTTGACTTTCCAGAAACGTCCGAGCATGAACACGACCCCGCGTTCGTATTCACGGAAGATGCGGATCGACGACGCGATGACGACAAGAACGATCAATAGCAGCAAGGTGCCGAAGCTGTAGGTGAATCCGATCATGGCGACACTCCTTTTGGTAGTTCTTCTATGGGCACGACCGTGAGCGTGAGCCCCCGCCGGCCGGTGACGCGAACGCGTGCGCCCGTGGCGATCGGTGCCGGCCCGCATACGCGCCAGCGCTCGCCGTGCACGCGGGCCCATCCGACGTTCTCGCTGCCCGGCTGGTCGTCGTCCGGGGCCAGGGGGCCGTCGATGATTTCGCCCAGACTGCCCACGAAGGCTTCGCTTCCGGTGACGACGGGCCGCCGTCGCGCGCGGTAGGCGAAGCTGGAAACGAAAAAGACGAACACGGCCCCGACGGCGGAGATGGCTGCAATCATGGGCAACGGCACCCCATAGCCGGGCGCATCCGTATCGATGAGCATCAGCGCCCCGGCAGCGAACGCCACGATGCCGCCGAAGCCGAGCGTGCCGAACGTCGGCAGGAACGCCTCGGCGATCAGGAAAGCGATGCCGAGCAGGATCAGCGCAAGCCCCGTATAGCTGATCGGGAGCAGTTGCAAGGCGAACAGACCGATCAAGAGACAAATGGCGCCTGCAACGCCCGGCAGCACGAACCCCGGATTGGCGAACTCGAAAAAGAGGCCGTACATGCCGATCGTCAGCAGGATCAGCGCGACGTTCGGGTCCGTGACGACCGCCAGCACGTGGCTGCGCCAGTCGGGTTCGAGCGTGACGACGGCGGCGTGAGCGGTCGCCAGGGTGTGCGGGCCGCTAGTGGTTTCTATCGTGCGGCCGTCGAGCTTGGCGAGCAAATCGGGCAGATCGCGGGCCGTGAGGTCGACGACGTGCTGTTCGAGGGCTTCGTTCGCGGACAGGCTCACGGCCTCGCGCACGGCGCGCTCGGCCCATTGGGCGTTGCGCCCGCGCAGTTGCGCGAGTCCGCGAATATAGGCGGCCGCGTCGTCGATCTGCTTGCGCGTCTCGGTCGATTGAGAATCGGTGGGAAGTGGGGCGGAAGCGCCTCGGGTTCGGCCATCGGGCGCTTTCGGCGTGGCAGGCGTGGCGCCAGCCGGCCCGCCCAGCTGGATCGGCGTGGCCGCGCCCAGGTTCGTGCCCGGGGCCATTGCCGCGATATGGCTGGCATAAACGATGTACGTCCCTGCGCTTGCCGCACGAGCGCCGCCGGGCGCGATGAACGCGGCGACGGGTACGGGCGAGCCGAGTATGGCCTTGATGATTTGCCGCATGGAGGTGTCGAGCCCGCCCGGCGTGTCGAGTTCGAGGACGGCAAGTTGCGCGCGCTGCGCTGCGGCTTTCGCGAGCGAGCGCGTGATGAAGTCGGCGCTGGCAGGACCGATGGCGCCGATGACCGGAATCACGACGACCCGGCTGTCCGCGGCCTCGGCCGCGTTGCCGGGCGCCGCCGCCCCGGTGCTGGCGCTGGCGCTGGCGCATATGCAAGCTAGGAGGGCAACGCACGTCGCGAAGCGGCGAACGAGCGCTGCGCGCAACCGCATGGGCGGCCGTGCTTCGAGCGTCGACGCGATCCTCGGCAACGGGTGGGGCTTCATCGTTTTCACTCGGCGCATGGGTGCGCCGCCGCCGCCGGAACGGCTGACCTAACGGTTAAAGATTAGGACGATTCGCGGGGCTCCGCTAACAGACGACGGTGCGACACCGAGCGCAATCTACGGGCGAGGGGCGAGCGACGATCGTCGCACTGCGCGATCGGGGGCGCTTGCCGGGTGCGACAAAAGGTCCGCGCGCCGCGCCGCATTCGTCTTGAGGCCGGTATGATCCAAGCTCTTTGTGTCGATGACACCGATGGGAGGATGGCGTCGTGCATGTCGGTGAGCGTTTCAACAGCATTACCCATCTCGTGGGGGCGGTCTTGTCGGTGTGCGGCCTTGCCGCCCTGGTAACGATGGGCGCGGTAGAGGGCGATGCCTACAAGGTGGTGAGCTTCAGCGTGTACGGTGCGATGCTGTGCGTGCTGTACGCCGTGTCGACGCTTTATCACAGCGTGCGCCGTCCGCTCCTGAAAGCCGTTCTGCAGAAATGCGATCACTCCGCGATTTATTTGCTGATCGCCGGCAGCTACACGCCGTTTACGCTCGTCACGCTGCGCGGGCCATGGGGATGGTCTTTATTCGGCGTGAGCTGGGGTCTCGCCGCGCTCGGCATCGCACAGGAATTGACGCTCGGGCGGCGTACCCGCAGCGTCTCGATGTTGCTTTACGTGTCGATGGGATGGCTTGCGCTGGTGGCGTTTCGCCCGTTGATCCATGCGCTGCCTACGGCTGGGACGGCGTGGCTCATCGCGGGCGGTTTGATCTACAGCGCCGGCATCTACTTTTTCATCAACGACGAGCGCATTCGCCACGGACACGGTATCTGGCACTTGTTCGTGCTGGGCGGCAGCTTGTGTCAGTTCGTCAGCGTCGCACGGTACGTGGCGTGACCTGCGGCTGCGGGTCTCGTCGACCCACTGGTTAGGTGTTCGGCGCGGCCTTGCCGCCCGTCGTTCTATCGACGGGAGCCCGTGCTGGGCATGATGAGTGGCATCTAATTTAGCATCGTTTGATGCCATAATTCGTGCGCTTCCTCGGCCTACCTCCTCGGTCCACCTCTTAAGGAGCAAAAATGCGCACGACGATTTCACTCGACGACGATCTACTCGCCAAGGCCCAAGCCTATACGGGCGTGGAAGAAAAATCGGCGCTCGTGCGCGAAGCCCTAAGGGCGCTGATCCAGCGCGAAGCCGCCAAACGGCTCGCCAATCTCGGCGGAAGCGAGCCGGGTATTGAGGGGGCGCCGCGCTGCCGGCAGGACGTCAAATGATTTTGATCGATACTTCGGTTTGGATTGACCATATCAACGCTTCGGACCCGGTGTTGGTGGGACTGCTTACCGATGGTCGCGTACTGGTTCATCCGTACGTGATCGCCGAGGTCGCGCTAGGCAGCCTGCGTAGTCGCGAGGCCGTGCTTGGTGCGTTGCACGATCTACCTAGCGCGCCACTGGCAACACCTGAAGAAACGTTGTGGCTCGTCGAGCGAGAGGGGTTGTTCAACTGGGGTATTGGCTACGTGGACGTGTCCCTGTTGGCCTCGGCTCGATTGCAACCGGGCGTCACGATTTGGACGAGAGACAAACGGCTCGGGAAAGCGGCCGATGATTTGAGGCTGACCGCAAGCGTGTTGCATTAACTGTGCGGCCTAGGCCTGTGAAGTCGGGCCGGCGCGCGTCGGTAGCCTATCCATAGTGCGCGGATCGGTCGTGCGAAACCTCACGCTTCAAAAGATCGATCGTCCGGAATAGGTCGTCAGCCATTCCAACGCGAGCGTGCCGGCCAGGGAATTCCCATTGGCGTCGAGCCCCGGCGACCAAACGCAGACGGCCATTTCGCCGGGCAGCACGGCGACGATTCCGCCGCCGACGCCGCTTTTAGCCGGCAAGCCGACGCGAAACACGAAGTCTCCGGCGGCGTCATAGGTGCCGCAGGTCAGCATGAGCGCCGAAAGGCGCTTGGCCGAGCTGGGATCCAATACTTGTTCCTGCGTGGCCGGCGCGACGCCGCCATTCGCGAGGAACAGCGCTGCGCGCGCCAGTTCCACGCAATTCATTTCGATGGCGCACTGGCGGCAATAGGCGTCGACGACGGTTTCCGGCGGCATCTCCAGATTGCCGAAGCTCGCAATGAAATGCGCCATCGCGCGATTGCGCTCGGCATGCTGTAGCTCGGACTGCGCGACGCGGGAGCTGTAATCGATATCCGGTGCGCCGGAGAGCCGCCGAACGAATTGCACGAGTGCGGTTTCGGCGCGCACGAAGCGTCGGCAAAGCACGTCGGTGACGACGAGCGCGCCGGCGTTGATGAACGGATTGCGCGGCAGCCCGCGCTCGGTTTCGAGTTGCACGAGCGAATTGAACGCCGTGCCCGACGGCTCGCGCCCGACTCGTTGCCAGAGGGCGTCGCCGAGCAATTGAAAGGCGAGCGTGCAGGCGAAGAGCTTGGAGACGCTCTGAATGGAAAAGCGCTCGTGGGCATCGCCGACGGTGAGGACTTCGCCGTCCAAAGTGACGACGGCCATGCCGAAGCGCTCCGCGGGCACTTTGGCGAGTTCGGGGATGTAATTGGCGACGCGGCCTTTCGTTCGCCAAGGAGCGATATCACGATAGATCTGCTCGAGCAGGGGCGAGTAGTTCGGTTGCTGGCTCATTGAATGGTTCGTTTCTTAGGCCGATACATAAATCGAGAGGCGCGAGCGGCCTCGCCGCGGCCCTTGCCCCGTGTGTCGACGGGGGCGATGACTCGCGGAGCCCGTATGGAACCCGCAAGCGGAGGGTGTCGTCAAGCGTTGCGGTGTGCGTCCGGCGGGCCCTTCGTTGACAGGCCCGAAACGTTCGCCAAGCGGCGCCTCGAAATTTTGCTTGCGGCGCGTTCGGAACGCGCCTAGAATCACGCCCTTTCGCGCAGTCAGTGCGACTGAGCGAAGGGAAGCGGGGCCTTACGGCGAGCG